>Ga0070725_10000466_pt1 | contig 28272 bp, 23 predicted proteins | sample tdDd002_FD_69781 | JGI IMG/M metagenome (GOLD analysis project Ga0070725, IMG submission 69781) | Marine sediment microbial communities from the Atlantic coast under amendment with organic carbon and nitrate - tdDd00.2 | ecosystem: Environmental > Aquatic > Marine > Coastal > Sediment | place... | reverse complement strand
AACAGCTCGCGCAGTTCAAAAGGTTTGGTCACATAATCATCTGCCCCCATCTCAAGGCCGACAATTTTATCAATACTATCAGTTCTACCTGTGACTAGTATGATGCCAATATCAGACTGACTACGTAACTCACGCGTCAGCATCAAGCCATCTTCACTTGGTAGATTAATATCTAACATTACAAGATCTACCGAATGCTCATTCAAGATCGCGCGCATCTGCTCGCCGCTCTCCGCTTCGCTAACGGTATATCCCTCATTTTGAAAATACCCGGCAAGCTTACTTCGGGTAACCACATCATCTTCTACGACTAATACGTGATAACTCATCTACACCACTTATTCTTTTTATCTGTCTACCTAATTATTCTATTCACAATCCATTACATTTCTAGCAAATAGGCTAAAATAAACGTAATTTCCTAACTTTTCTTGATTCAAAGCAACCTATGGAGCCGCTGTTAATAATTAACTATAGACTGTAACTTATTGACTTATTTTAGATTAGTTCTGTTCATTTTTATTCGTTAGAATTGTCGTATCAATACTTTAGGGAGTCAAAGAGCAATGCAAGAAACAAAAGCGTTCAATGAAAAAAGAGCTGAGATTTATTGGTGGCTTTCTAGCCTTTTTGCGCGCGAGATTACGGAAAAAGAGCTGGAGGCATACCACACGCCCGAGATCCGCGGTTTCATTGCAGGCCTTGGTGATAATGAGCAATTAAAGCCCGCGACCGATAAGCTGATTGACGCCCTCAATCGCTTACAAACTCGTGAAGATGTTCACCTAGAACTTGCTGCTGATTTTTGTGGCTTGTTCCTAACAACAGAGAAAAACGCGGCGCTCCCTTACGCTTCTATGTACATCGGTAAGTCTGGTCTACTTAACGACGAACCGGCTAAGCAAGTTGAGCAACTAATGAAAGACAAAGGGATCTCAATGCAAGAGGGGTTCAACGAACCGGCTGATCACCTTGCGGTTGAACTCGACTTTCTCGGCAACCTGATTATTCGCTCTAATGAACTCGAAAAAGAAGACAAATTTGAAGCCGCGCTGTTTGAGCAAAAGCAGTTTATCGACGAACATCTGCTCACTTGGCTACCGCAGTTTGAACAGAAGTGTCAACAATTTGATGACTTTGGCTTTTATTCCGCGGTAGCGACACTGCTGGTCGCATTCCTACACTTAGATTGCCAATATATCGTCGGCGAATAGCGTTACCTGACACGCACAAGACAGGGAAGCCCCTTCCCTGTTTTCCCCTTCTAACACCAATACCTATCAAAAGTGAATTCACTGTTTTGATGAATATGTCGTATTTTTGAAATAAATAGCATTGTCAGTAAGCGGGATTAGGTCTAAAATTGTGACCGCAAACGATAAAATATGAAAACACACGCCAGTTTTATGTAAGCCGCTGCTATCAAGCGGTTTTTATTTTTTTGCACTTATTATTTTTTGGTTAACTGCTATTTCAATTAAAACACTTACCTCGCAGTTTAACCCGACAGGAAAACTCTATGGCCACTATAAAAGATGTTGCACGCATTGCCGGTGTATCAACAACTACAGTTTCACATGTAATTAATAAAACTCGCTTTGTTGCTGAAGCTACGCAAGAAAAAGTCATGCAGGCGGTAAAAGAGCTTAACTACGCCCCAAGCGCGGTAGCGCGTAGTTTAAAGTGTAATACCACTCGCACTATCGGAATGCTTGTCACTCAATCAACTAACCCATTTTTTGCTGAAGTTGTTGATGGCGTCGAAAGCTACTGTTACCGCCAGGGATACACGCTGATTTTGTGTAATACCGGCGGTATCTACGAAAAGCAACGCGACTATATTCGCATGTTAGCGGAAAAGCGTGTCGATGGTATTTTAGTGATGTGTTCGGATTTAACCGAAGAGTTGCGCGAAATGCTCGACTCCCACGCTGACATTCCAAAAGTAATTATGGACTGGGGCCCTGAAAGCTCACAAGCGGACAAGATCATCGATAATTCAGAAGAAGGTGGCTACTTAGCGACTAAGTACCTGATCGATCATGGCCACACCGATATCGCATGTTTAAGCGGGCACTTAGATAAGTCGGCCTGTAAAGAACGAATTGCCGGTTATAAGCGTGCTCTGAAAAGCGCTGGTCTTGAGCTAAATGAAGAACGCATTCTTGAAGGTAACTTCGAGTGTGATACCGCGGTGCTTGCCGCTGACAAAATCATTGCGATGGACAAACGCCCGACGGCTGTCTTCTGTTTTAACGACATTATGGCATTAGGCCTTATCAGCCGCTTACAAGAAAATGGGCTAAAAGTACCAGACGATATTTCTGTAATCGGTTATGATAACATTGATTTATCAGGTTATTTTTCACCGCCACTGACAACCATCCACCAGCCTAAGCGCCGTGTGGGCAAAACAGCGTTTGAGATTTTGCTGCAACGCATCAAAGATAAAGAACACGAAAAACGTGTCTTCGAGATGCACCCTGAAGTGGTTGAACGTAAATCAGTAAAAAAGCTTAACTAACTGACACTTGTCCTGTGAATGAAAGGTCATTCACAGGAGTTATCGCTTTCATGGATATGAGATGCACTTCACATGAATGGCGCTTTTATCTGAATCAAGATCACATTAAGAGGCCTTTATTGTGATGCTTGTTCCGATTTTTAACTATGATTTTCTTGTCACGCACAGGGCAAACCACTTGAAAATGTGGGACGCAAAGCTTCCGGCCTAAATCGATGTTTTATATCGAGATGGTAGCGGGGTTGCCGATGGCAAATATGCACTTACCTTTCCCAAAGCACACTCCTGCTTTGAGTCACGCTGCATTGATTTGCTAATTTCTCGGACCTGAACTTAGTGGCGTTTTAACTAAACCGAGATTGTAAAGCATGGATAAACCGATTTTAAAAAACTCACTAAAGCTCTTCGAGAGTCTTGGAACGATCAAATCTCGTTCTATGTTCGGTGGCTTTGGCGTGTTCGCAGATGACACAATGTTTGCCTTGGTCGTTAATGACACTTTACACATTCGAGCAGACTCGAAAAGTGCAGTAACGTTCAAACAGCAAGGATTGACCCCTTACGTGTATAAAAAACGCGGCTTCCCTGTTGTTACCAAATATTTTGCCCTACCCTTTGAGATGTGGGAAAAGCCAGACGCCATTTTTACCACCGCAAAAAATGCCCTAATCGTGGCGAATCAAGAAAAACAGCAACAAGCTGAAACTAAACCGACCAGGCTCAAAGATCTCCCTAACTTACGCCTCGGTACAGAGCGTATGCTGAAAAAAGCCGGGATCGCCAGTGCTGATGAACTGAGAGTTCAAGGTGCCGCTAGAGCTTATCAAGCCATTATGCATACTCACTCCGGAAATGTTGGTATTGAGCTGTTATGGGCCTTAGAAGGGGCAATCAATGGTACTCATTGGTCAGTCATCCCCCAACAGCGCAGAGATGAGCTAGTAAAGCAACTTAGTTAGCATAACGCTCGTTTCGTCGTTGACCACTGTTATCCCCCGCCTCATTTTCGTTTGAGGCGGTCGCGCTGCGCCTTCTGCCTTCTGCCTTCTGCCTTCTGCCTTCTGCCTAATTTTAAGCATTTTGAAAGTTTTACCCTGTTTCTTCTGTCATACTTACCAGTACTTGCAAAAAGGAACATTGCCAATGAATAGAAAGCTCGTTTTGGGAATTATTTTCGTATCGACCATTATCGCCCTAGCGATTAATTTTGGCCCATACCTAACATTAGAGAACGCGAAAACTCAGCAAGCAACGTTGGATGCTTTCATTCAACGTAATTTTGCTTTGGCGGCCTTAAGTTACTTTATCGCCTACGTTCTCATTACGGCTTTTTCAATTCCTGGCGCCGCGGTCGTGACCTTATTAGGGGCTGCGCTATTTGGATTTGTCCATGCGCTGCTTTTGGTTTCGTTCGCCAGCAGTATAGGGGCGACGCTGGCATTTATCAGCAGCCGCTACTTATTGCGAGACTGGGTGCAATCACGTTTTGGCAGTAAGCTAGAAACCATCAATCATGGCGTGGAAAAGGATGGCGCTTTTTACTTGTTCACCCTACGACTTATTCCTGTTTTTCCCTTCTTTCTTATTAATCTTGTTATGGGCTTAACCCCGCTTTCCATTGCTCGGTTTTACCTAGTTAGCCAATTAGGTATGTTGCCCGGTACTGCGGTGTACATCAATGCAGGCACCCAACTGGCGCAAATCGAAAGCTTATCGGGGATCGTCTCCCCTTCTGTGCTGGCCTCGTTTGCTCTATTAGGTGTTTTTCCGATCGTCGCTAAATGGATCTTGGGCAAGTTGCGAGCTTCTAACCAAGTGCCTTCTTAAGCTATTAGCCTGTTAACCAGATAAGGGTCGGCAAGATGAAGATATTTGTAGCGTCTATTCCGCCAGAAGCGCACATTGTATGTGAACTGCTACGGTCTCAACGTATTCACTGTGAAGTGCGCGGCGAAGGGCTATTTGGCTTACAAGGAGAGATCCCATTTGGTGTAGAGAGTGAGCCTTATGTGTGGCTGTTCGATAGTGAGCAGCAATATCAAGCTCAGGCCTTGATCGACCAATATAACCACCCGAACCTAAGCGCTATTGGAGATTGGCAATGCCGTCATTGCGGGGAAGTGGTTGAACCGCAATTCAGTTGTTGTTGGAATTGCGGGGAGGCTAAGGGCTAAATATGATAAGAGCCACGGCTTGAAGAGTGCCAGTTGGGCGGTGTTATCAACATACTTTGCTTGGCATTAACCTGCAATGTGTTGCGAGCTGTGGCGATGGATGAACGCGATTGATTGCTGATTAAAAAACTCAGGTTTTTCAACATTACAGACGTGGCCACAGTTTGGTATTTCAACCAAGGCACTTTTCTCATGTGCTTTGACCATCTCTTTGACTGGCTTGATAAACATGTAGTCACGATCCCCCATTAGATAGAGCGTTGGGATCGGCACATCTTTGTCCTTGAAGTAGCGCATTAGTGGGTTTACATCGGCCGCTAAGGTGTACCAACGTTTAAACTCTTTCTGGCATAGCTTCTTAGCTTCGCGAATAAACAGATGGCGAGACTCTCTTTGACTACGTTGTGGCATCACGATATAGGCAAATAAGCGATATAACCACATGTATGGCAATATGTGCTTACTCCAGTCACCAAGTTTTACTAGCGCTTGCGAACGCGCATTAAATCGAGTGATTGCGCCCCCTAATACCATGCTCGATACTCGCTCAGAAGCGATTTCAGCCACATTTCGCACGATAATGGTACCAAGTGACATGCCGACAAAATGGGCCGACTGGATTTTCAAATGATCTAATACTTGTAACACATCTTGCGAGACATCTTTAAAGGTATATTGGCTATTGATAATGCCTTTTAGCAACTGATTGGAACGGCCATGACCACGCAAGTCGACTAACAACAAATTGAAGTGTTCACGGTAAGCTTTTATTTGCTTAAACCATATCGACGAGCTTCCTCCTGCGCCATGGACAAAAACAACCCATTGCTTGCTAGTTGGATGTGGATAGGTTTTGTGAAATAACAAGGTGTCTGACATTCTTATGTGGCTTTCTTCGTGAGTTTAGTGTTTTAATTTTTAGAAGCAGAGCTTAACACATTCAAGCATAGTGAGTAAAAAAAAGACCTCCGCGAGGAGGCCTTTATAAGTAAGTTATCAGTACTAATGATGCCCTAGAGCAGCTCGGTACATACTGCAATACTCTTTTGCTGCATCTAGCCAGCTGAAATCTTTATTCATCGCATACAACTGTACGCGCTGCATCTCTTCTGGTTGCTGCAAATAAAAAATCAATGCCCGCTGCATCACGGCTAGCAATGCAAGTGGCTGCGGCTCATCGAAACAGAACCCTGTCGCTTGCTGTGGGTTCTTATCGTAATCGACGACGGTGTCTTTAAGTCCGCCCACAGCGCGAACAATTGGCAATGTGCCATAAGCCATGCTGTAGATCTGATTCAAGCCACACGCTTCAAACTCCGAAGGCATCAAGAAGAAGTCAGAACCCGCTTCGACAAGGTGAGCCATACGGTTATTATAAGCTTCAACAAAGGCAAACTTGTGCGGGAACTGGGCAACGATATCGTGCAGCTGCTCAGCCACTTCTGGCTCACCCGTACCAACCAATACCAGCTGAACATCGTTAAGCAAAAATTGCTCTAGGATTGGCAGTAGGTAATGAAAGCCTTTCTGGTGAGTTAAGCGGCAAACCATACCAAAAACAGGCACGTCTGCGGCAGGCAAACCCACTTCTTGCTGTAGACAACGCTTATTTTTAAGCTTGCCCTTCACCATACTTGCCTTCTCGCCTTTATAGTTGGCCGGTAAGTGTTTGTCTGTTGCAGGGCTCCACTCGCTGTAATCACAACCGTTTAAGATCCCGTAAAGATCGGCACTACGATGAACAAAGTCATCCACCATGCCATGTGATCCTAATGCCGTCATTAGTTCTGCGGCATAGTTAGGGCTAACCGCGTTCACTTTATCGGCAAAGTTGACGCCAGCGCGCAACATACTTACATGATCGATACCATATTGCAGGTGTTCCATACCAGATAGATTGAGTTCAGGAACGATCTCCAACGCATGGTATGAGTAAATGCCTTTAAAAATGGCGTTATGAACCGTTAGTACACTGCGAACATCTTTAAAGCGCTCGTCATGTTGATAACGAGTTTTGAGTAAAAACGGGACTAAGCCCGTATGCCAATCGTTGGCATGTATAATATCCGGTTTTATACCAAGCTTTGGCAACATGTCTAAGCTCGCTGAGGCAAAAAAGCCAAAGCGTTCACCATTATCGGCATACGCTTTATTTGACTCGGCATACAACTCGGGGCGGTCAAAGTATTTATCGCATTCGATAGCGTAGACTTTGACGCCATCTAGCGACACCTGACGGACTTGGTAGCCAATATGCGGCCAGTGCTCCAACTCGGTTGCCAAAACAACTTCAGCGTCGTTCTTGCCTGGAAGCTTTTGATAAGCGGGTAGCACGATGGTGACATCGTGCCCTAACTGTTGAAGCGCTTTCGGCAGAGCCTTAGCCACATCGGCTAAGCCTCCACTTTTGATCAAGCCTTCTGCTTCAGAAACTGTAAACCAGATCTTCAATTGATCCATCTTAGAAGCCAACTTTCGTTCCTTTGCTAACCACAACAATTCCCTCTGGTGACACGTGGAAACGTTGCGCGTCTAGTTCTAAATCTTCACCAATAATGGTGCCCGGTGCCAACTCAACATTTTTGTCGATGATAGCTCGGCGTATTTTACACCCTGCGCCAACTTTTACATCACCTAATAGAATAGATTCGCTGATCATTGAACCACCTGCGATGTTACTGCGGTAGCCTAGCACTGACTTGTAGATGTCAGAGCCCTGAACATAACTACCACCAGAGATAAGGCTGTCTTTCACCTTGTTCACTTTGTTTTCATCGACATCAACAAAAGTCGCGGGTGGCAAAGGTGGGTAGTAAGTGTGCAGTTGCCACTTACGGTTATACAAAGAGAACTCTGGGTCGTTGTCTAGCAAGTCCATGTGAGCCGCCCAGTACGAGTCGATAGTACCTACATCGCGCCAGTAGGTCGTTTCTTTCTCGCCGCTGATCTTGTTGGTTGAGAAGTCATAAACGTAAACATCACCCTCAGGGAACATTTTAGGAATAATGTCCTTACCAAAGTCATGGCTCGAGTTTTCTTTATCGGCATCTTCGCGCAGTTCTTTGCATAGTGCGTCAGACTCAAAAATGTAGTTACCCATTGAAACTAGGGCTTCATCTGGGCAGCCAGGAATTGGTTTTGGATTTTGTGGTTTTTCTTCAAAACCAATCATTTTCCCGTTTTGGTCAACTTCAATTACACCAAACTCTGTTGCTTCTGACAAAGGCATGCGAATAACAGAAACCGTTAGGCTAGCTTCCATGCGCTTGTGGAAGTCTAACATCTGACGGATATCCATTTTGTAGATGTGATCTGAACCAAAAATACAAACTTGATCAGGATCGGCAAGCTCAATAAAGCGAATGTTTTGATAGATAGCATCTGCGGTGCCTTCATACCAACGTTTACCATCACGCATCTGCGCTGGTACGGTATCAATGAATCGGTCGGTGATACCTGATAGGTTCCAACCTTTTTTCATGTGTAAGTAAAGGGATTGAGACTTAAACTGAGTCAACACGTAGATGCGCATTAAGTCTGCATTTACAAAGTTGTTTAAAGCAAAGTCGATCAAGCGGTAGCTACCGCCAAAAGGAACCGAGGGTTTACTACGCGACTCTGTTAACGGGCGAAGACGAGAGCCTTCACCACCAGCAAGAATCATTCCTAATACACCAGCCATTTTGTATCTCCATATTTATAGTTTTATTAACATCTATGTTAACAACTCGGTGAGCAGCACTCGCCGACTGCCTATCGAAATAGGCAGTACAAGATAGCTACTCGAGGGAAGGTTGCTCACATAGTGAGCCTGACTTGTCAAAAGAGGGGCAAAAAGAGGCACATTGGCGCATTTGTCATTCCGTTGAGCAAACCAAGCAAAGTATTTCCAATATCTATCAATTTATTTTTTCGCGCACTTATTTTTATACTTTACAGAGTGCGCTTTCTTTCCTCTTTTTTAACGAAATTTATATGCAATTACAATCACTAATTGTAAATATGCGACTGGTCTTACCATTTAATTGTCACTATGTTTATAAATGTTTGCACCAGTGTTAATTATAATAGTGTCAGCCTAATCTCTTGCTGCATCATTCGCTCGAATTCCGATACATCCACAGGAGGGCTAAACAAAAAGCCTTGGCTAAATTCGCACTTTCTAGCGACGATATAGTCATACTGGTGCGCATTTTCTATTCCTTCGGCGATCACATTTAGCTTAAGACCGTGGGCAATGCTAATGATCGCATCAAGCAGTACTTCTTTTTCTTTTACGCCTATTTTTGCGACAAACGAACGATCAATTTTCAACTTACTCAACGGCAACTCATTTAGATAGCTCAGGCTAGAATAGCCGGTTCCAAAATCATCCAGTGCAATTTTAATCCCAAGCTCTTTTAACTCTTTAATTTTACTGACCACATCAGTATAACTTGATAGTAAGGAGGTCTCGGTTACCTCTAACGTCAGTAGGCTCGGCAAAAATTTGTATTTAGCTAACAACTGTTTGAGATGAGAAACAAAGTTGGCATCGTTAAGTTGCAGCGCAGATAAGTTGACCGCGATATCATTAAGGATAAGCCCCCTATCACGCCACTCTGTCATTTGCCTAATGGCGCTTTCTAACACCCAATCGCCTATGGCTTGTATCAAACCAGACTCTTCTGCGACAGGAATAAATTCCCCCGGAGAGACCATTCCTCGGGTTGGATGATTCCAACGGATCAGAGCCTCTGCCGATTCATATCGGCCAGAACGATTATTTTTAATTGGTTGGAAGTAGAGCTCAAATTGGTCGTTGGTTAATGCCGCTCTTAGCTCTGCCTCCAGTTCAAAACGCGCCCCCCCGATCTCTGCCATAGAAGGGTGATAAATACTAATCCCATTGTGAGAGTTTTTCTTTGCAAAATAGATCGCGAGATCGGCATAACGAATGAGATCGTTTGCTGAATCGATAGCCATGGTAGTCGAACTGACGCCGCAATATAGTTGCGTAGAGTATGCGCTGCTTCCTAATGATAATGGCTCGGAAAACAAGTGAATAAGCGCCTCGACCCGCTCAATTTGCCTACTCTCCTCGGTCGTCGGGATCACGTAAATAAACTCATTTCCGCCCCAACGGGAAAAACACTCCCCCCTTCTCAATTGGTTATTGATCCGTTCTGCAAGCTCAACGAGCAGCATATCACCGAACTCATGACCATAGTGATCGTTGACTAACTTAAAGCCCTTGATATCAAACAGTACCACAGAGAAGTGGAAGCCTTTATGTAGTCTTTCAGAGATGTATTGTTGCACTGAATAACGATTCGGTAACCCTGTTAAACTGTCGTACTTTGCGTGATATTCCAGCTCTCGCTGATACTCCACCTGTTGGGTGACGTTTTCGAACAAGCCTAAAATGCCGGTTAATTGGTCGCTTTGGTCGTAAATAGCGGAAAAACGCCAACGAAGCACTTTTTCGCAACCATTATCGTCCTTGTAGTTCACTTCACTGGTTTTGGTGCTCGACTTGCCTTGCTGATACAAGTTTAGAAACGATTCGACCGACCAAAAATGACGCTTCACCTTGATCGGTAACTGGCGTATCTGCCTTTCTTCCACCTCGTCCAGCGACAAACCGAAAACACGGCTACACTCTGGTGACCAACGCTGGATCCGGAGTTGCGGGTCCCATTCGACAACGCCAAACGGAGAATTGTCCAGTAGATTGTTTAGTCGCTGATAGGCACAACTTAACTGGCGCTCACTCTCCGACACTTGTTCATTTAACCGCTGTTGTTCACGGATAACTTGAGTAAACTGACGGTAGAATATCGAAAGCTGGTCTAGGTTTGGGCGTCGCTTTTTGTCGCATCGCTCAATGTACTGCTTCGAGGCTTGTAGCAATGCATAAACTGGCTTCAACACATTCGTAGCAAAGCCCCACCACAACAAGGCGATGAAGCTGCCATAACCTATTACTAGCATGGCGACACTGCGCGTGACCGTATTATAAACCGATTGATAAACATGATTGGTGGGTAGAGCCACCACAAAGCGGGCTTTGAGCTCAGTATTTTGGACAATCAGAGGCAAACTGACCACCAAGCGCTCAATACCGTCACTGCCTATAAACTCAGCTACGCCCTCTTCGACAAGCGCCTGAGTGTTCGTGGTTAACTCCTGCCTTTTCTTAGCGGCAATACCGCCATACAAAGAAGCGATCAGGGTTGAATTAGCATCGACAATTAATGCAACAGAACTCTCCGGTAACGACAACTTACCTAAACGCTTTTCCCACCAATCTAAAGATAACACCGCAACGGCGGCGGCTATCACATCGCCTTGAGGGTCAAAAACCGGGTAAGCAAAGTTAATCGACGCGACTCCTGCCGCTCGGTCTTGCTGAAACTGACCAACCGAGAACTGTTTTTTCTCGATTGCCTGCTGAAAATAAGCCCTATCAGATACATTGACACTGCGTGTCATAGGGGTGGCATTGCAATAAAGATTGCCATCGGCGCGAGGGATGCCAATATTGATAATATACGGGTTGAGCGACAGCCACTCTCTTACCGCAAGGGTACATTGTGCCGACTGAGGATCTTGAATTTCTGGGCGTTGACTTAATGCCTTTAAGAAGAACTTAGTCGAGGTAATCAGTTCGGCTTGCTCTTCCAACAACGTACGCACAAAAACGCGAGCTTGCTGGGTCACTCTGCTTTTTTCTGTCGCAAACTCATACCAAGCATTGGCAGAGACAATGGCAATAGCAGGCAGCAACGCCACTAATGTGATCGCAATTAGACGATGTTTCAGAGAGCCTTTAAGCCGCACAATTCCCCCACACCAACAGACAGCCAAAGCCCGGTCGATCGAACTTGGCAAACAATGACGTTGTAACCCTTTATATTATTTTATAATTTCACCTATTCAGTGTTGGTCATAAGCCACTATTCGTCAAATTTGAAATAAAAAAAAGCAGCCAAAAGGCTGCTTTTTTCTATTAATTTCCAACTATTTAGCTTTAGGCTTTTTACGTTTATCGGTAATTTCCCACTTACCGTCAATGTAGAGCCCGGTCCAGCCTGACGGCTTACCGTCGATTTCTGAACGCACGTAGTTTTCTTTAGATTTACGGCTAAAGCGAACAACCGTTGGTCGGCCATCTGGGTCTGCCACTGGTGCACTGGTTAGGTACTGGAACTTCTCAGAAATTCGATCTTTGAATCGAACCAACTCTTCAACCAACGGTGCGCGGGTTTCACGAGATTTAGGGAAGTTGCTCGCTGCCATAAATAGGCCCGATGCCCCATCACGCAATACAAAGTAAGCGTCTGAGTTTTCACACGGCAATTCAGGGAAATGCACAGGATCTTCTTTTGGTGGCGCAACTTCGCCATTTTTTAAGATCTTACGTGTGTTTTTACAATCGTCGTTGGTGCAATCCATGTATTTACCGAAGCGGCCGTTTTTCAGCACCATGTCTTCGCCACATTTATCACACTCAACCAGCGGACCATCGTAACCTTTGACTTTATATTCGCCATACTCAACCACAAAGCCATCACAGTTCGGGTTGTTACCACAAACATGCAACTTACGCTTGTCATCGATTAGGTAGGCATCCATCGCGGTTTCACACTTGGGACAACGCTTTTTAGCACGCAAAGCGGCTGTTTCAACGTCTTCTTCTAGAACGTTGATAATGCCTTCTTCATCACCTAAGTTAATCGTTGTTTTACAACGTTCTTTTGGTGGCAATGCATAACCAGAACAGCCTAGGAACACACCTGTTGATGCGGTGCGAATACCCATGTGACGCGAACAAGTTGGACATTCGATATCGGTCAAAACGATGTTATTTGGCTTCATGCCGCCTAACTCTTCGTCCAATTCAGCTTTTTCCAAATCACCGGTAAAGTCGGCAAAGAAATGGTCTAATACGCCTTTCCAGTTCGCCTCACCTTCTGCGATTTGGTCGAGCTTTTCTTCCATACGCGCGGTGAAGTCGTAGTTCATTAGATCGTTGAAGCTGTCGTCCAAGCGATCAGAGACAATTTCACCCATCTTTTCAGCATAGAAACGACGCTGTTCGACTTTGACATAACCACGGTCTTGAATGGTTGAAATGATCGACGCGTACGTAGAAGGTCGGCCAATGCCTCTCTTCTCGAGTTCTTTCACCAATGCAGCTTCTGTAAAGCGTGCTGGTGGCTTTGTAAAGTGTTGCTTAGGGTCTAGCGCCACTAAATCCAATTCGTCGCCAATTTGCACGGCAGGAAGAATTTGATCTTCGTTTTTGCCCATTGGACGCTGAACACGAGTCCAGCCATCAAATTTAAGAATGCGGCCTTTGGCTTTCAGGGTATATTCAGCCGCTTTGACGCTTAACGTTGTAGAGTCGTATTTGGCCGGCGTCATCTGACAAGCAACAAATTGGTTCCAGATAAGCTGGTACAATTTGTGCGCATCAGGGTCCATGCCTTTCAAATCTTCAGATTTAACGTCAACGCTTGAAGGACGAATCGCTTCGTGCGCTTCTTGCGCGCCTTCTTTGCTACCGTATTTCTTCGGTTTTTCTGGCAGGTACTGCGCGCCATACTCGCTACCGATAAACTCACGCACCGAATCGACGGCTTCTGAACTCAAGTTCGTCGAGTCCGTACGCATATAGGTGATGTAACCACCTTCATACAAGCGCTGCGCAAGCATCATGGTTTTCTTAACGCCATACCCCATGCGGGTGCTCGCTGCTTGTTGCAACGTTGAAGTGATATACGGCGCAGAAGGTTTACTGCTTGTTGGGCGATCTTCGCGTTTACAAACTTCGTAGCGCGCTTTTTCTAATACTGAAACCGCAGAGCTTGCTTGCTCTTGATTCACAGGCTTAAACGCGACGCCATCTTTTTGCGCCACTTGTAAGCGGAAGTCTGTTCTATCTGCCGTTTTCGTATCGGCATGAATATCCCAAAATTCTTCAGGAATGAACGCGTTGATCTCACGCTCACGCTCAACGAGTAGCTTAACCGCCACCGACTGAACACGGCCTGCAGACAAGCCTCGCGCCACTTTTTTCCAAAGCAGTGGTGAAACCATAAAGCCTACAACACGGTCCATAAAGCGACGCGCTTGCTGGGCGTTAACGCCATCAATATTCAATTCTCCAGGCGTTTCAAAGGCCTGTTGGATAGCGTTTTTGGTAATTTCGTTGAAAACTACTCGCTTATAACGTTCTTCATCGCCACCGATGATCTCACGAAGGTGCCACGCAATAGCTTCTCCTTCGCGGTCCAAATCGGTTGCGAGATAGACGTGGTCAGCATCTTTGGCTAGTTTTTGCAGTTCTGCGACAACTTTTTCTTTACCCGGCAGAATTTGATAGTTCGCTTCCCACTCATTAAATGGGTTGATCCCCATTTTCTTAATCAGTGCTTTGCGATCTTTTTCTTTTTTGATACGAGCTTTCTCTTCAGGGCTCATACCTTTGGTTGAGATAGCGGCCGCTTTCGCACCACTGCTCTGCCCTGCGGTTGGCAGATCACGTACGTGACCTACACTCGACTTAACAATGTAGTCTTTGCCAAGATACTTATTAATAGTCTTTGCTTTGGCAGGTGACTCCACAATAACGAGAGATTTACCCATAACTGACTCAAACGTCCTCAATTCGATTGCGTTTTAACGCATGCCATACTGGTTCATTGCTTCTTTTTTTACTATTGTGCGAGTTTATAAGAAGGTCAACCTGTTTTTGAAAATTCAATGCTAAATGGTCGACATATCGTCGATTCAGTATCGATAACCTCTTTACAAAATCGTCGTCATACTAATCATGCCTACCCAGATTCACTAACTTAATTAATGGTTTTCTGCAATGGCTCACAAAAACAGCCCCGACAAGTTCACTTGAAATTTAGCAAAGAAACCCTACACTAGCGCGAAAAACATCTTTGGAGGTCTATTATGAGTACTAAAAAAAGCATCGCTGAAACCGATTTGTTGATGATCGCTAACCAACTAATTCAAGAACATGATGATTACATCGAAGGAATGCGCGCGACGTCGGTAGTAGAAAAAGACGATGTGCTGGTTTTCAAAGGCGAATACTTTTTAACAGAACAAGGGCTACCGACAGAAAAAACCACCGCGGTCTTCAATATGTTTAAATTCCTTGCTCATCAACTTTCGAAAGAATTTAGCGTAGAAAAATAGACCAAAAAAATAAGCCCTAGACTAGGCTAGGCTAGGGCTCAATTCAAACCATATTACTGGCTTAGACCTGCAAGCTTATCAAAATAGTCCGGGAACGTTTTTGATGTGCACTTAGGATCATTAATGGTGACCGGTGTCTCGCTTAACGCGACCAATGAAAAACACATCGCAATTCGGTGGTCATCATATGTGTCAATCGCGGCATGTTTAAGCGCTTTAGGTGGCGTGATCACAATGTAATCTTCACCTTCTTCAACTTCCGCGCCGACTTTTCTTAATTCAGTCGCCATCGCGTATAAGCGGTCTGTTTCTTTTACTCGCCAGTTATACACGTTACGAATCGCTGTGGTGCCTTCTGCAAACAGCGCCGTTGTGGCAATAGTCATGGCAGCATCTGGGATATGATTAAAGTCTAAATCGACCGCTTTCAGCGTACCTCTGCGCGCCGCAACATAATCTTCTCCCCACTCAATTTCAGCGCCCATTTTTTCAAGCGCATAAGCAAACTGGATGTCGCCTTGAATGCTGTTTTTGCCGATGCCAGTTACCTTGATCTCGCCACCTTTTATCGCCGCTGCGGCTAAAAAATACGAGGCGGAAGACGCGTCGCCTTCGACTAGAAAATCGCCCGGCGCAACGTATTGCTGCCCTGCAGGGATCACAAACGATTGGTAGTCGTGGTTTTCAACCTCAACACCAAATTGGCGCATGATGTGCAAGGTGATGTCGATGTATGGTTTAGAGACCAAATCGCCTTCAATTTCTATGCGCACTTCGCCATCAGCGAGTGGTGCCGACATCAAAAACGCGGTTAAGAACTGGCTTGAAATCGAACCGTCGATGGAAACGGTTCCTGCTTTAAGGCCGGTAGATTTGATCTTTAGTGGTGGGTTATTTTCGTTTTCTAGATATTCAATATCCGCGCCTGCGGTTTTCAGCGCATCGACCAAGTGACCAATTGGACGCTCTTTCATGCGAGGCTCACCGGTTAATACGTATTCACCTTGGCCTAAACACAAAGCCGCCGCTAACGGGCGCATGGCGGTTCCCGCGTTGCCCAAAAACAACTCCATCGCTTGCGATGTTTGAAACGCGCGGCCTAAACCTTCCACTTCACAAACGGTTTTATCCGCTGACAATTGATAGCTCACCCCGAGTTGAGTCAGGGCATTAAGCATATGACGAATGTCGTCGCTATCGAGTAAATTGGTAAGGCGTGTTTTACCTTCGGCAAGCGCTGCTAGCAGCAGAGCTCGGTTGGAAACGCTTTTTGAACCGGGCAGATTAACTTCACCCGAAACTAATTGAATGGGTTGTAACGTAAGGCTTTCCATTTAGTGTGTGTTCTTCCTGTACAATCTCACACTTACCGCATGCGAGTTTTTAAATTCTTCGTCCTTGCAGACTAGCGAAAAAGTATTGCCTTGGCTAGCCCTAAACCCACTCAATAGACCACGTCGACTCGTACGCCATTATCAAAGTACAAGATCCGCACCTCATCCCCTCTTTCAAACAACATGTTACTATCAACATCTTGAATAACATCGACGAGGTCGCCCTTCTCTGTTTCTATCAATATTTCAACCAACTTATACTCCACTCGGTAGCTTTGCTCCGCTTGGTTCCTAGCCACACTGGCGCCGGCTAGTGCGCCCACGACGGTCGCCACCTCTTTTCCTCTTCCTCCGCCAAATTGATTACCCACTAGGCCCCCAATCGTCGCGCCAAGAAGAGTATCCCAGCCGTTCGCTTTAGAGTGAATGATGTCTTGCTGCGAGATATATCGTACCGAGTCGACCTTGCCATACACGACCTCGTTCACTTGGCGAGCTTGATTGCGGCTATAGCCTGCTTGGGCCAAAAATGGCACCATTAATATCAATAAAAGCCACTTTCTCATTATACTTCTCCGTAAAAAGTGTCAGAATTAGAACATGAAGATTTATTTAACTGAACTCAGCCCAAATGACCTCGATTTCCCTCCTTGCCACCATGCGTTGAGTGACCCTGACGGTTTACTCGCAATGGGAGGGGACTTACAACCTCAACGTCTATTGTCTGCCTATCATCAAGGGATCTTCCCTTGGTACAGTGCTAACGAACCCATTTTATGGTGGAGCCCAAAAAATCGGGCAGTGTTTGATCCTAAGACATTCAAACCGGCCAAAAGTCTCAAAAAGTTTTTCCGTAAATCGGATTATCGCGTCAGCATCAACCGGGCAACCCAACTGGTTATCCAGCAATGCGCCGACACAAGGCCAGACAACGAAACTTGGATCCTACCCGAGATGCGCCGCGCCTACTCGCATTTAGCCGAACTCGGCCACTGCCACTCGGTAGAGGTATGGCAAGGTGAAGCGTTGGTTGGTGGATTATATGGTTTGGCCATCGGCCAAGTGTTTTGCGGCGAGTCTATGTTTAGTGTAGCGCCGAATGCGTCTAAAATTGCCCTGTGGCACCTTTGCCAGCATATGTTGAAGCACCAAGGGGCGCTGATAGATTGCCAGATCATGAACGACCATTTGGCTTCGCTTGGGGCGATTGAACTCACCCGCAGTGATTTTTTGCAGCAGTTAAGCCTGTTGCGCAGCCAACCTGTTTCACCAGAGTGCTATCAGCCACAATGGCTTTGCAGTCCACTGTCAGAGGAAGTGACGTGAACAAAAAAGATCAGACTCTTATTCGCATCGGTCTTACCGAAAATCACCCTTGTAGCTACTTAAAAGAGCAACAAGAGCGTGTGGCGGTGGTTATGGATGAACAACTGCACTCTAACGCCGGTTATGAGCTACTGATGGCAAACGGTTTTCGGCGTAGTGGCAACACCATCTATAAGCCTCAATGTGACGAATGCCAAGCGTGCCAATCATTGCGGGTCAACTTAAATGGCTACAAGCCTTCTAAAAGTCACAAGCGACTGATTGCAAAAGCGCAAGATATTGAGTGGGAAATGAAAACCGAAATGGATGCCGATTGGTTTGAACTTTACCAGAAATACATTTGTAAGCGCCATCGCAGCGGCACTATGTACCCCCCCAAAGAAAAAGAGTTTGCCGAATTTGCTCAAAATCATTGGTTAAACACTCAGTTTTTGCATGTTTATCAAGCAGAAAAGCTGATCGCTATCGCGGTGACCGACGTGATGTCCAACTGTGCTTCCGCGTTTTATACTTTTTTTGACCCTGACTGTGATTTCTCACTTGGGACACTTTGTGTACTGTTACAAATCGCTTTTTGCAAGCAAAACGGCAAACAGTGGCTATATTTAGGTTATCAAATCGACAATTGTTCAGCGATGAGCTATAAAGTCCGCTTTCAACCGCATCAAAAGCTAGTAAATCAGAAGTGGCAAGGGTAGAATGCACCGCAACTTTACTTTTTACATTTTTAAGGGCAGAATGCGCTCGTTAAAAATAATGCCTATTTCTAAAGAGGATTAAATGGCCAAAGAAGACGTAATTGAGCTGCAAGGCACTGTCCTTGACACTCTACCAAATACTATGTTCCGCGTTGAGCTTGAAAATGGTCACGTAGTGACAGCTCACATTTCTGGTAAAATGCGTAAAAACTACATCCGTATTCTTACAGGTGACAAAGTTACTGTAGAGATGACTCCATACGACCTATCTAAAGGCCGTATCGTCTTCCGTGCTCGTTAATCTTCATAAAGCTAACGGCTTTATATAGATAAAATTCCAAAACGGAGCTTAGGCTCCGTTTTTTTATCTCTTTTGTTGCCCCATCCATTACAATTTCCAGTTAATTTTCTCAACCAGATCCAGAACTGGCGTTCCTTTGTTTTGATAGTTCCCTGCTGTTGTCACTATCACAGCGTTCTTACTCGGAATGACCAGCACATACTGCTCGCCATAGCCAAACGCCGCAAACGCGCCTGAAACGCGCGGTACCTGCCAAAAATGCAATTTATAGCCTACGCCATGACTAAAGAAGCGCCCCCTGTGCAAAAGCGGCTGCCACCGCTCTGAGACGATTTGCCGACCTTGCCACTTACCGCTGTTCAGCCAAAGTAAGCCAAACTTGCTTAACCCCTCAGTATCTAACATCAAGCCCCAATCGGCGCCGGCTTCACCGCTACCCAGTTGCCCTGTCCATTGATAGTTGCTGATCCCCAATGGCGTGAACAGTTTTTCTTTCATTATTTGATTAAATGGTTGGTCATAAAGTCGTTCAATAATTTTCGATAAGCCAACGGTCGACAAACCGCTGTAGCAAAACTTAGCCCCTGGCTCAAACGCCAGCGAGGTAGTGAGAAACTGGTTCAGCAGATCTTTGGCATGATAATGGCGATTAAACGGGTTACCTATACCATAAGGCACGGCCAGTTCATCTAGTGCGTAACCGGTTGACATGTTCATCACATCGCGCACCGTGATCGCCATTTTCGCGGCGCGATCCTGCGCTTGATATTCGGGAAACAAACTAAACACCAGCGTATCTAAGCTCGCCAGTTTGCCTTCATCAATCGCAATGAAAATCAAAGTTGCGACAAAAGACTTCGTAATAGAGTGAACGTTATGGAGCGCGCCAGGCCCCGTGGGCACATTTGGCTTTAACTGAGAGGCATACATTCCCGGGCCTGTTCGGTAAAGCTCTAAACGCTTTACGCCATCTTGCCACACCAGCAAACTGTGCAAGTGACCCGCTTGATTGTCTTCAATAGCAGAGACGAACGGAGCAAACTCATCTTCCGTCGTCACAATGGTGGTTTGCTTTTCCTGACAGCCTACTAATGCGATACAAACCAAAATCATAGTGACAAATTTCATGTTATTTCTCCTAAGCGACATAGGGTAAAAATAACAAAAAAGTCGCCAGAGCAAGATTAAGCTTTTATAAACTCACCACTAATTAAGCGATTTTGCGGCGCAGATAAAAAAAGCGCACTATCACTAGCACGCTTTTCCTCTTAACACTTAGCACTTAGCACTTAGCACTTAGCACCTCTAGTGTACCGGCTCTTCCTGTTTATTGACGTAATGGAACACCAGTTCGTCGTTTTTCAGGCTGACCCTCACGGTGCCACCGTTAACCAAAGAGCCAAACAGTAACTCGTTTGCCAACGGTTTCTTGAGGCTTTCTTGAATAACTCGTGCCATTGGGCGAGCGCCCATGGTTTTGTCATACCCTTTATGAGCCAACCAGTGACGAGCATCCTGAGACACTTCCATTGAGACACCACGAGAATCCAGTTGAACTTGCAAATCAACGATAAACTTATCGACAACTTGACTGATCACGTTCTCATCTAGGCTATTGAACCAGATGATGTTATCCAGACGGTTGCGGAACTCAGGTGTGAACACTTTCTTAATTTCACCCATCGCGTCAAAGCTGTGGTCTTGCTGAATAAGACCAATCGATTTCTTCTCGGTTTCCGCGACACCAGCATTGGTGGTCATGACCAAGATAATGTTACGGAAATCGGCTTTGCGGCCGTTATTATCGGTTAGCGTACCGTTATCCATCACTTGCAGTAGCAAGTTAAAGATATCCGGGTGGGCTTTCTCGATTTCATCCAATAGCACCACAGCATGAGGGTGCTTGATCACCGCATCGGTTAGCAAGCCACCTTGGTCGTATCCGACATAACCAGGAGGCGCACCAATCAATCGGCTAACAGAGTGGCGTTCACCATATTCCGACATATCAAAGCGCAGTAGCTCAACACCCAGTAGTTTCGACAGCTGCACTGTCACTTCTGTTTTACCTACCCCGGTAGGGCCGGCAAACAAGAAAGAACCAACAGGTTTGTTGTCTGCACCTAAGCCAGCTCGGCTCAACTTGATGGCTTCACTCAGCACTTCAATTGCCGGATCTTGTCCAAATACCAACATTTTCATTTTGCCTTCTAACTTAAGCAAAACGTCTTTATCGGTTGAAGAGACTGATTTTTCTGGAATACGGGCCATTTTAGCAACCATATTCTCGATATCAGACACCCCGACGGTTTTCTTACGGCGGCTAGCAGGCGCTAGTCGACTACGCGCACCGGCCTCATCAATCACGTCGATCGCCTTATCAGGTAAATGACGCTCGTTAATGTATTTCGCCGACAGTTCTACCGCGGCGCGAACCGCTTGCTTGGTGTAGCGAACTTCGTGGTGCGCTTCATATTTCGGTTTCAAGCCCATTAAGATCTTAGTGGTGTCGTCCAGTGATGGCTCAACCACGTCAATTTTCTGGAAGCGACGAGACAGTGCGCGCTCTTTGTCGAAAATATTGCTGTACTCTTGGTAAGTTGTAGAACCGATACAGCGCAACTTACCGCTACTCAGTAGTGGTTTAATTAAGTTTGCCGCGTCAACTTGACCACCAGAAGCAGCACCCGCACCAATAATGGTATGGATCTCGTCAATAAATAGGATCGCATCGTCTTCTTTTTCAAGCTGCTTTAAAATCGCCTTAAAGCGTTTTTCAAAGTCACCACGATATTTGGTGCCAGCCAGCAGTGAGCCGATGTCGAGCGAGTAAATAACGCTGTCTTTGATCACATCTGGCACTTGGCCTTCAACAATGCGCCATGCTAGCCCTTCCGCGATGGCCGTTTTACCAACCCCCGCTTCTCCCACCAATAGGGGGTTATTCTTACGTCGGCGACACAACACTTGAATGGTGCGTTCTAACTCGTTATCTCGACCAATTAACGGGTCGATGTTCCCTTGGCGAGCGAGATTGTTCAGGTTTGAGGCAAAGTTTTCTAAGCGCTCTTCAGCGTTGCCCTCTTCTGCCGGGCTCTCTTCACCAAACATGTTGGATGAAGACTGCTCCTCGCCACCTTGCGGTGATTTGGTGATCCCATGCGAAATGTAGTTAACAATATCCAAACGACTAATGTCGTTTTTCTTTAATAAGTAAGCGGCATGGGACTCTTGTTCACTAAAAATAGCAACAAGAACATTAGCTCCAGTTACTTCACTGCGCCCTGAAGACTGTACGTGAAAAACAGCGCGTTGAAGAACTCGTTGAAAGCTTAATGTAGGTTGAGTTTCTCTTGTCTCATCATTTTCTGGAATGAGAGGTGTCGTTTGATCGATGAAAGCGTCAAGTTCTTGGCGAAGAACACCAAGGTCAGCTTGACAGGCTTTGAGTGCTTCTTGTGCAGCTTCGTTATCGAGTAAGGCGAGAAGAAGATGTTCAACCGTCATAAACTCATGACGCTTGTCTCTCGCACGAGCAAAAGCACTGTTTAGACTCGATTCTAGTTCTTTATTTAGCATAAGTACCTCCCCAAAGAACAACTTATGTTGCTCACACAGACTTTATGCCTGCTCCATTGTACATAACAGCGGATGCTCATTTTCATTTGAGTACATCGTAACTTGCGCTACTTTGGTCTCAGCAACTTCTGCAGTAAACGTGCCACAAATTGCTTTGCCGTCATAATGTACTTTAAGCATCACCTGCGTTGCTTTTTCCAAATCCATAGAAAAAAAACGTTCAAGTATTTCTATTACAAAATCCATCGGTGTGTAGTCATCGTTATTTAAGATTACGTTATACATAGCCGGTGGACGGACTTCGATTTTTTCCTTCTCCAGTAAATCTGAGTCTGGAGTTACCCATTGGTATTGTTTGCTCATGGTATCGTCGATTTTATCCCAGGTGCGAGAGCCAAAAATCACTCCCAAAAAACACCTACTATTTAAGACTAATGCAGCAATTGTATCCCTGCAAATAAAACATTGCTATTAGGTTACAGCAAAGATTTGAAAAGGGCTCTTACTGATAAAACTGTAATATTTTTCAATATGTGAACTCTCCCATACCTGCTGAGTGTCGAGTTATGGTTTTGTTAATCTCGAAAATGAAATCTTTGTCAAATTGTTAGATTTTATTGGCGAAAACTATTGACTAGTGAAACTCATTGACTAAATTGTGTTCTGGTGGGGTAAAATTTAGTTTGCACTGAATTGACCGCCATCACAAAAAATTTGTACGTACTGCAAGCAAGATTATTATGCGTCGACGTATCAACATCAGTTAGTAACAAATGCAATGAGGGATGTAAAGCATGGCTACAGGTACAGTAAAATGGTTCAATAACGCCAAAGGATTTGGGTTTATTTGTCCTGAAGGAGAAGATGGCGACATTTTCGCCCATTACTCCACAATTAAAATGGATGGGTACCGAACCCTAAAAGCTGGCCAATCGGTTTCTTACGAAATCGAGCAAGGACCAAAAGGCTACCATGCAAGCTCAGTTGTCCCAATAGAAGGGGAACAAGCAAAATAGACTTAGCTGCTCGTACGGTTTGACGTACTGAGTGCTTGAAACCCGCCTAATGCGGGTTTCTTTGTATCTAAACCACCGATATTAAAAATGCCGCCTACAAGCTCGTAGGCGGCATTTAGCGTTTCACGTCTAATCGGGTTAGGCTTTGGCTATCACATCGTTTAGCAAGGCACTAGGACGCATTAACGCTGACGTTTTCGCGTCATCAAGTGCATAGTACCCACCCAGGTCTCCAACAACACCTTGCGCTTCATTGAGCTGGTTGACGATCGCTTGCTCGTTATCCGCCAATTGTTTGGCTATCGGCGCAAATTGCGCAGCCAAGTCACCATCCACCGCTTGCTCTGCGAGCGCTTGAGCCCAATAAGTTGCCAAGTAGAAATGGCTGCCTCGGTTATCTAACTCACCCACTTTACGTGAAGGCGATTTGTTGTTGTCTAAGAACTGCCCTGTCGCTTTATCAAGGGCGTCGGCGAGGATTTGTGCTCGCTTATTCCCTGACACTTGGCTGAGGTGCTCTAATGACGCAGCTAAGGCCAAGAACTCACCCAATGAATCCCAACGTAGGTGATTTTCTTTTTCAACTTGCTGAACGTGTTTCGGCGCTGAGCCGCCCGCCCCGGTTTCAAATAGGCCGCCGCCATTCATTAGCGGTACCACTGACAGCATTTTAGCCGACGTTCCAAGCTCTAAAATAGGGAATAGATCGGTCAAATAATCACGTAGTACGTTACCTGTGACTGAAATCGTATCTAAGCCATCTTTAATACGCACTAATGAGTACTCGGTGGCTTCAAGCGGAGACAACACTTTAATCTCTAAACCGCTGGTATCGTGATTTGGTAGGTAGGCATTCACCTTCTTAATTAGCTCAGCATCGTGAGCACGGTTTTGGTCTAACCAAAATACCGCTGGTACACCCGTAGCGCGTGCCCGCGTTACCGCCAGCTTCACCCAATCTTGGATCGGTGCGTCTTTCACTTGGCACATACGGAAAATATCACCTTCAGCAACCGTTTGTTCGATCAACACCTTGCCGCTGTCATCCACAACGCGTACCGCACCGTCCGCTTTTTGGATAAAGGTCTTGTCGTGAGAGCCGTACTCTTCCGCTTTTTGTGCCATAAGGCCGACGTTAGGCACGCTACCCATTGTGGTTGGGTCAAACGCACCATGCTGCTTACAAAACTCGATCACAGCTTGATAAACGCTCGCATAGCTACGATCTGGGATCATCGCTTTGGTGTCTTTTAACTTACCATCTGGGCCCCACATTTGACCCGAAGAGCGCAGCATAGCCGGCATTGAAGCATCGACAATCACATCACTTGGTACGTGAAGGTTGGTGATGCCGCGGTCTGAATCAACCATAGCCAATGGTGGCTGCGTTTCGTATACCGCCTCAAGTGCCGCCTTTATCTCTTGCTGCTTAGCTTCTGGTAATGAGGTAATTTTAGCGTACACATCGCCGATGCCGTTATTCACATCGACGCCAAGCTCTTCAAACACATCGCCATACTTGGCAAATACGTCTTTATAGTAAACCTTAACCGCGTGGCCAAAGATCACCGGATCAGAGACTTTCATCATGGTCGCTTTAAGGTGCAGTGACAGCAAGACATCTTGCTGTTTAGCTTCTTCAATTTGAGCCTCAAAGAACGCCACTAATGCCGACTTGTTCAGCACCGATGCATCGATAATTTCTTTGTCTTGTAGTGCGAGCCCTGACTTCAATACGGTGACATCGCCATTGGCTGCGACAAATTCGATATTCGCTTTGGTTGCCCCTGCAATCGTGACGGATTTTTCACTACCAAAGAAGTCTTGCCCTTCCATACTAGCCACATGCGATTGTGACTCTGCGCGCCACGCGCCCATTGAGTGAGGGTTTTTCTTAGCGTAATTTTTTACCGAAGCGGGAGCGCGGCGATCGGAGTTACCTTCACGTAATACTGGGTTAACCGCACTGCCTTTAATTTTGTCGTAGGTGGCCTGCACCGCACGCTCTTCGTCAGAAGTTGGCTCTTCTGGGTAATTCGGCAGCGCATAACCTTTAGCCTGCAGCTCTTTAATCGCCGCTTGAAGCTGAGGGATAGAGGCTGAGATGTTAGGCAATTTGATGATATTGGCATCTGGTGTTTTCGCTAGTTCACCAAGCTCTGCCAGCGCATCACCAATGCGTTGTTCTGGAGTTAAATAATCAGGGAAGTTGGCAATGATACGCCCTGCAAGTGAAATATCGCGAGTTTCGACGTTAATATCTGAAGATGAAGTAAATGCACGGATGATAGGCAATAAAGAATAGGTAGCCAGTGCTGGCGCCTCATCAGTGATGGTGTAGATAATTGTCGGCTTGTTTGTTGACATGAAATATCCCTATATTTTCTAACAGTCACTATTGGATGAGAAATAGGCTGTTTAAATGTGCCGCGAGCCAGTCCGATATCACTCTTAGAGTAGAGTAAAAATGGTTAATCACATCCTCCTTGGCTGACTGCGATCTTTGCGAACACCCATCTGTTTATCATATTATTTAAAAGGTGTCGCGCTTTAGTAACTCACTTATAATTAAACAAATGTGCTGTATTAGTCTATTATTGCGGTCGTCGTTGTCTGTTTTGGGCGGCCAAATGATAGCGCAACCAAAAATCAAATCAAACTTTTACCCACACTTTATTTACATTTTTGCAAGGTAGTTAACATGTCTTTTCGCTCTCGCAGCGTAAAATCAAAACCTTCCAGCCCATCACGCAAAGCTGGTTTTAAACAAAGCTCATCTTCTCGCAGAAGCAAGCCTCAAGGCCAGTCTAAGCCACGGGTTTCTGCCGAAGATAGAAAGATCATTGTCTTCAACAAACCGTACGACACCCTAAGCCAGTTTACCGACGGCGAAGGCCGAAAAACCTTGGCCGACTATATTCCGGTAAAAAATGTGTATGCCGCGGGGCGATTAGATCGCGATAGCGAAGGGCTAATGGTGTTAACCAACGATGGCATTTTGCAAGCCAAGCTCACCCAGCCAAGTTCAAAATCACCGAAAACCTACTGGGTTCAAGTAGAAGGCGCCCCGACAGAGGCCGATTTGGATAAGTTACGCCACGGCGTTGAACTTAAAGATGGCATGACCCTGCCAGCCAAAGTAGAACGCCTTCAAGCGCCAACCCTTTGGGAGCGTAACCCGCCGGTTCGTTTTCGCGCCGCTATCCCAACGACGTGGCTCGCGATTACGATCATTGAAGGGCGAAATCGTCAAGTTCGTCGTATGACCGCTAATATTGGCTACCCGACCCTGCGCCTTATTCGTCATTCAATGGGGCAATGGCAATTAGGCGACCTTCAACCGGGTGAATGGAAAGAAGTGACACTAAACGGCTAACGGGCTATCCGACACCGCCCTGTGGTTATTGTTTGCGCAAACGAGCGCTAAATTGCTATGAATAAACTGTGATTTAGCTCTCGGAACTGTCACCGACAAAATCTTTCTGTTAGACTCTGCAGCCAAGTATTTTTTGTGGTAGAGAACCATGTCAGATAACAGCCAAAAGAAAGTAATTGTCGGTATGTCCGGCGGTGTTGACTCCTCTGTTTCCGCTTACCTGCTTCAACAGCAAGGCTATCAAGTCGAAGGCCTTTTCATGAAGAACTGGGAAGAGGACGATAACGAAGAGTATTGCACAGCAGCAGAAGATCTTGCTGATGCGCAAGCTGTATGTGACAAGCTTGGTATCCATCTCCACACTATTAACTTTGCAGCGGAGTACTGGGACAACGTGTTCGAATACTTCCTAGAAGAGTACAAAGCTGGTCGCACACCAAACCCAGACATTCTTTGTAACAAAGAAATCAAGTTCAAAGCATTCCTAGAGTTTGCCGATGAAGTGCTTGATGCCGATTACATCGCAATGGGTCACTACGTGCGCCGCACCTTCCCGACCGGTGAAGGCGAAAAACCACAGATGCTTCGTGGTCTAGACAACAACAAAGATCAAAGCTACTTCCTTTATACTTTGAGCTCCGACCAGGTTGCGCGCAGCCTATTCCCGGTTGGCGATCTCGAAAAACCTGAAGTACGCCGCATCGCGGAAGAGCAAGATCTGATCACAGCGAAGAAAAAAGACTCAACGGGTATTTGTTTTATCGGTGAGCGCAAATTTACAGACTTCCTTTCTCGCTATCTACCTGCTCAACCAGGTAAAATCGAAACCCCTGAAGGTAAAGTTATCGGCGAGCACCAAGGTTTGATGTACCATACTCTTGGTCAGCGTAAAGGCTTACACATTGGCGGCCAAAAAGGCGGCGGTGGTAACGAAGACCCTTGGTACGTGGCAGAGAAAGATCTCAAGCGTAACGTTTTAATTGCAGTACAAGGTGGTGATCACCCGCTATTAAAATCCCAAGGCCTACTTGCCTCTCAGTTACACTGGGTTGACCGTGAAGCAATTAAAGCGCCGCTAAGCTGTAGCGTGAAAACACGTTACCGCCAACAAGATATTCCATGTACCATCATTCCTATTGATGATGAGAATATCAAAGTGATTTTTGATGAACCGCAAGTGGCTGTTACCCCAGGCCAATCTGCTGTATTTTATAGCGGTGAAGTTTGTCTTGGTGGTGGCATCATCGAAGCGCGCATTTAATTTTTGCTCGGCAATGACCCTAAATCATCAGCATTGAACAAAAAATTAATTTAAGGAGTAGTTACGTGGCTAATACACTTTATGACCGTACCATCGCATTTGCAGGAATGTGCCAAGCCGTTGCGCTTGTCCAAGAAGTCGCAAAAAACGGTCATTGTGATTCAGACGCGTTTGAAGCTTCCATCAACGCTATTCTCAATACTAGCCCTTCTAGCACTATCGAGGTCTTCGGTCGTGAATCGGACCTCAAATTAGGCCTTGAGTGCCTAATTAAAGGCATCGATAGTACTCCAGCTGGAAGTGAGGTCACTCGCTACTTAATTAGCCTCATGGCATTGGAGCGTAAGTTAAGCGCTCGCCGTGACGCTATGTCGCAACTGGGTGACCGTATTCAAATGGCTCAGCGCCAAACCGAACACTTTGATCTGTTTGATGAAAACATGATCAGCAACCTTGCCAGTATCTACCTTGACGTGATTAGCC
>Ga0070725_10000461_pt1 | contig 28377 bp, 23 predicted proteins | sample tdDd002_FD_69781 | JGI IMG/M metagenome (GOLD analysis project Ga0070725, IMG submission 69781) | Marine sediment microbial communities from the Atlantic coast under amendment with organic carbon and nitrate - tdDd00.2 | ecosystem: Environmental > Aquatic > Marine > Coastal > Sediment | place... | reverse complement strand
GTTTTTCAAACAAGTAACCAAAGATGTAATTGAACGCCTGAATCCTCAGCTTGAGAAAGTTGGTGTTCCAACCATTACGCTCGTTGAACCTTCAGGTAAGCAGTCAGGAGACCTGCGCTACAACGTCATTAACTTGATTGATGAGCCGTTAGATAATGGCCTTGCTGGTTACGGTCCGTCGGCGGTTAACCCTATCACTGGTGAGATCGTACATGCCCACGTCAACCAGTATTCAGGCGTGTTGCGCTCAATCTCTGATTGGCTGTGGGATCGTATTGCACGTGACTACAACAATGGCCGAGTTACACCAATTGAAGTTGCCACAACCCAATCAAATGATCAAAGCGAAGCGGCACAAGATCAAGCGCCATTTGATCCAAACTCTGTGGTGATTGACGAGCGTGACGTTAATTCTGAGCGTTTAGCCAACTTACCCGTTGCAAACGAGACCCTGCAACATGTTATTGAAGCATTTAATGAGCAAATGCGTTATCAAGAGGAAGACATTACGATTGAAGAAATGTCGGCCATTAGTGAGCTTGAAAAACGTTTGTGGGCCGAGAACAACATGTACCCAGTGAGCGCAATGCGAGCGGGTGCGACCATCAAAACCTTGCCAACCACCATTGGTGGCCGCGAGTTAAACTTGCAAGCCCCGGAGCTATGGCATGATGAACTGGTTGGCACTCCTGGCAAGTTGAAGAGTTGGTCAGAACTGACAGAGAAGAAGCAAGAAGAGTTAAGCTTGCTAATTGTCGGAGTTTTCTACGCCAAAACACTGGTGCATGAACTAGGGCATAACTTTGGATTGCGTCATAACTTCAAAGGCAGCAATGATTCAAGCAACTTTTTTGCTGAAAGTGACCTGGCCGAGCATGGACTAAAAACAGTACCTGGTTATTCCTCAATCATGGATTACAACCCATCATTGTTGAATGCATTACCTGTGTTTGGCCCATATGACTTAGCTGCGCTGCGATTTGGTTACAAACGTGAAGTTGAGACAAGCCAAAAAGTCAAAGCCAGCAACGATGCGCCAAGCAAAGTGTTCACGAGCGTCTCTGCCTACGACGCGACGATTCGTCAGGAAGTATTAGACGGTTATACCCGCCCGTCGGATCTTGTCTATGATGGTGTGATTAACGCGTTAGAAACGGTGTTTAAGCAGCAAAACGACGACAGCGCGGTTGATACCGAGTCTGCGTTGAGAGAATTTGCTTACTGTACCGACGGTAACGTCTCGCTCAACGAAGATTGTAATCGCCACGATGAAGGGCTTACTCGTGATGAGATCATGGCATTTAAGTTAGAAACGTACGATGACCTTTATTACAAGCGCAGTATGCGGGGTATGAAAGATAACTTCTCTGAAAGTACGATTGCTTCCTATGTCAATCGCCGTATTCGTGGCTTCATGGATTGGAGAAACAGCATTCATGATTTTGACCGTTGGAAAGAGTTTTTACCTGGCGTGTACCAAGATGACGGTTATCGAATCTTTGTTTCAAAAGTGGACCCATACTGCAGTAACGATGCCAATAAGTCAGGTGATTCAAGGCTTACTTATGAACTCTATTGTGGTTCGCCTAAAGCGATAGAGGCTGCTCGTGATAAGTTAGTGGATATTTTGCTGACACCCGATCACACCTGTGAAGTAAAAGATGGTACGGGCAAACTTAGCTATCAGAAGCTTGCTGAGATCATCGATGAGTGGGGGTACCGTAACTTCTTTGCCATTAACCATGTTCCAGAATCGTGTTTTGATCCGAGTGTTGAACAGGCGTTAGCTTCGGTCGGTTTAACGATCACTGGTGAAGTGGGTAAATACCTTAATAGCGGCAGTGCACCACGCCCGGCGCCGGTTAACAACTATTCGAACTACATTGACTATGTGGGTCACTGGGGAGACAAGCTTGCGGCTGCGGCAGCATTGGTTAACCGTGTTGGTCATCGTAGTACGACGAGTCGTTCAACAGTTGCTCTGCTTGATTTACCAGATGTATACCTAACTGCTACGGGTGGCTCTGTGATTAAGGTGAAGAAAAATCTGTTAGATAGCTTGATTTTAGGCAAGCGTAGCTTCACGAAATCCTTAGTGAATAAAGACGGTCAGTACTACACTCCGCAAAGTGATTTTAACCATATTAGTTGGGATGACAAGGTCGAGGTGATGCCATATTATGGTAGCTACTCAGTACGTCAATACTTTAACCTTCCTCGTTACCGACAAGTGCCAGTGACTAAAGCGATTTTAGTTGCCATGGTGACACACAGCGCAGGACATATGGTTGACCAGCGTGATGAAGTCTTTGCTCGTTCCATTTCGCTACGCAGTGAAAACCCGAACTTAGCGGAGGTTCGTCGTTATAAGCGCAGCAACGATAAAGTGTACTACGCAGCGCCGGAAAACAGCTACGCTTGGAAGATGATTGAGTTTGTTGGTGAGTTTGAAGCATTGCAGCGCGCAGAGGCGGCAGGGGATGACTTAACCAGCATCACGCTTGAATCGATAGATTTAGCGGACTATCAAGATACAGAAAAGAAAGCTGAGCTAGCTAGGCTATATGCTTATCAGGCTCAATCGTTAGAGAACTTACCTGTTTATGACTCACTAGCAGAGCTTGATTCTGACTTAACTAACCACTAATTGAGAACCTAACAATAATATGGCCTCTACTTTTTATAGGTAGAGGCTTTTTTCTATTCCCTAAGAGTCTCTATCGGTACTCCAAGATGGAATGATACTGTCTTATTTGGTATGTGAAGAAATGTAGGCTGACTTGCCATCGTTCCCTCACTATCAAGCGCATATCTTTGTTCTAAATTGGCTTTTAAGATTAGGCTTGCTTGATTATGCGACGCTGAAGTGAGGTACCGCGGCAGAGAGACTTGGGCGCTATCCTAACAAGGTAGGTGGAAGTTAGTAAAACGCTTGCGAGCCCCTGTTTATAAACCGCCACTAATGAACGGTGTGTTGAGCGTATTATAGTAATTAAAAAAGGCCGCCATCGGCGACCTCATTTCATAGCATTAAAACCACACTACCACTTTTTCTTCTCGCCAAACAAGGCTTCCATATCGCTGTTACGTTCTTTCTCTTCACGTTGCATGAGATCTTCTGCATCTTTGCTTTGACGCTTTTGCTCTAGGTCGTTGAGCATCGTTTGCAGTTTTTCTTTCGCCTGATTGGAGTAGTTGTCGTTTTTCGACGCGAGGGCATCAATCCCTTTCTTAAGCAGTTGTTTTGCAGTACCGCTTTGGCCACGTAAAACCGAGTCGTTGGCTCGTTTGATCACGTTTTCGATATTGATTCGAATTTGAATCTGTTCCAATCGAGCATTTTCTGCAACATAGTTTTGCGTATCGAAACGGCCTTTGTTGTGTTCACTGCGAATGGTTTCACGTAGGCGCTTAACCAGTTTTAGCATGATAATGGCTTGCTTATCACTGCTAGGTACTTTAAACGCCCCAGTATCACCGCCAGTGTAATTGGCCTTTAGCTGTTCGATCTGTGACTGCATATTGGTGATGCGGGATTTAAGTTGCTTGTTGCGTGGGTCAAGCTCAAACATGGTCTGCAGCGCATCGAGGATGCGTGTGTTTAAGCAAACAAGCAACTCTTTACTATAAGGTAGATGGTGAGCGTTACCGATAAGATCTTCGGTCGCGTCAATGATGGCAAGGTGTCTTGTCGACTCTTGCCTCTTTGCAGTCTCTACTTTCATGCGATATTGAAGCATTATATTGTAGCCAATGATAAGAGCTAACAAAATGGCAACAAGCGCAATAATTAAACCGATATTCATAAACTTAAGTCTGCATTCCGTACAAAAAGCTAACCTCAGAGGATACACGATATTAGCCGTGACTACATCTAAGAAAATCACAAATTACATTATTATCTTAACTATCAAGAAACGTAATGAAAACTGCATATTGGAACCTAATAATGCGGGCTCTATTGCAAAACTCTTTTATTACTATAGTTGATGCTCACATCAGCGCGGGCTAAATGTCGGTTTTTTACTGTCATTTTTCGCTATTAGGCGTTATAACTATTACTTATATGGTGATATTGATTGCTTATTAGCCATTAAGTCGATTTAGGTAAGTAGTTGTTATTAGTAATGGAGTACGAGGCGCGCAATGAAGTTACAGCAATTGAAGTATATTGTGGAGGTAGTAAACCACAATCTAAATGTATCAGCGACAGCAGAGAGCCTATTCACCTCTCAGCCGGGGATCAGTAAGCAAGTTCGATTACTGGAAGATGAGCTGGGCATTCAAATCTTTGAGCGCAGTGGTAAGCATCTTACTCAAGTGACAGGGGCGGGCGAAGACATTGTTCGTATTTCACGTGAGATCCTGGCTCGGGTTGAAAGTATTAAGGCGGTTGCTGGAGAGCATACCCACCCAGAGATGGGAACGTTAAATATTTCAACCACTCATACCCAAGCGCGTTACGCCTTACCGGATGTAATTAAAGGGTTTACCGAGCGCTACCCAAAAGTGTCGTTGAACATGCACCAAGGCACGCCAACACAGATGTCGGAAGCGGTCGCGAAAGGCACGGCCAATTTTGCTATTGCAACGGAAGCTCTGCACCTCTACCACGACGCCATTATGTTGCCTTGTTACCATTGGAATCGCTCGATAGTGGTGCCTAAAGGGCATGCGCTGGCGCAAAAGCAGCGCATTAGTATTGAAGATCTAGCGAGCTACTCTTTGGTGACGTACGTATTTGGCTTTACGGGACGCTCTGAGCTTGATACCGCTTTCAATAAAGCCGGTTTAACGCCGCGAATTGTTTTTACCGCGACCGATGCTGACGTGATCAAAACTTATGTCCGTATGGGGATTGGTGTTGGTGTCATTGCGAGTATGGCAGTAGATAAAGAGCTCGACTCGGATTTAGTGGCGATTGACGCGAGTCATATATTCGGTGCCAGCACGACCAGCATTGGTTTTAGAAAAGGCACTTTCTTGCGCTCTTACATGTATGACTTTGTTGAACGATTTGCCCCGCACCTGACTCGACCTGTGGTGGAGCAAGCCATTTCACTCAAGAGCAATGCCGAGATCGAAGAAATGTTTAGAGACATCGAACTGCCAGTCCGCTAAAGTACTTTCCCCTTTACTCGATTCCCCCTACAATGCGTCCGCTAGGGGGAGTATCTATGCTAAACACTTTCATTCAACTTGACTCTATTCTCACTCAGTTTCAATCTCTGTGGCGCTTTGAGCCGTTTCATTTAAGCTATACAGCGAATGCGAGCGAGCTGGAGAAATCCCCAGCGCTTCAAGCTTGGCTTTTGAGTTTAGATGAGTCTCAGATATCACACTACAAAGATGATACGCCTAGTTTGCTCTCACAAATGAGTCAGCACTTACCGGAGCTGGCCTGCCTGACAGCATTAACGGAGCTGCCAGCCTCAAACCAAATTGGGCTCAGCCTGCCTAAAGGGGCAGATGCCGGTATTCCGGGGCGTAAGCTCAGCCAAATAGTCGCGATGGGACAGGCGTCAATCGCCACTCATCAGGGCAAGGAGTGGCTGGAGTGGTGCTCTGGTAAAGGTTTTCTCGGCCGATTGCTCGCATTAAAAACCGGTCAAGTGGTAACAAGCTTTGAGTGGCAGCAAGCCCTTTGTGATGCTGGGCAGGCAGAGGCCGATAAAAAGCAGTTGCCCATGCGCTTTGTTCAAGGCGATGCGTTAAGCCAGCAGGCGGGTCAAGTGATGAGCACAAAGCAACACGCCGTCGCCCTACATGCTTGTGGTGATCTGCACGTGCGTTTAATCGAACATGGGTGTAAGGCTGGGGTGCCAGCATTTACTATCGCCCCATGTTGCTATCATTTGATCCAAGATAGTGAATATCAGGCGATGTCAAAACCCGGCTTGCAAAGTCGGCTTAAGCTAACCAAATCGGAACTGCGTATCCCGTTACAATCGACGGTGACGGGCGGCGAACGTGTTCGTCGCCATCGACGGTTAGAGATGAGTTATCGTCTTGGCCTCGATTGCTATCTTCGAGAGGCGCAAGGCCACGCTAGTTACACACCTTTACCGAGTATTAAAAAGTCACAACTTGCTTTGGGGTTTGAGCATTTTTGTTTGTGGGCCGCGAAGTGTAAGTCTCTTGAGGTAACGGAGATGGACTACGCTTACTGGCTTAAGCGAGGTGAGCAGAGGTTTGTTGAAATGGAGCGCTTAAGTTTGGCGCAACAAGTGTTTCAACGCTCGCTTGAACTATGGCTAGTGCTGGATAGAGCACTATTTCTTGTTGAGCAGGGTTACTTGGTGTCACTATCGGAATTTTGTTCTTACAGTGATACGCCTCGCAATATTTTAATTCAGGCGAATAGAATAGAACAAAGGCAATAAACAGAGGGTAGGCGGGCAAGAGACAAAAATAAATAAGGCTCGCCGGAGCGAGCCTATGAGAGCGAGTAGGCCTTGGCCTGATTAGTTAAACATCGCCATGGCTTCTTTAGCTTCGATGTATTCTAGGTCGAATGTTTCAGCCACTTCTTTACACGTTACCTTGCCATGAATGACGTTTAGCCCTTCTAATAAGCCTTTATCAGCGAGCAGAGCTTGCTGGTAGCCGTTGTTAGCGAGCTTAATAATGTAAGGCAGTGTGGCATTGTTCAGTGCAAACGTAGAGGTACGGGCAACCGCACCTGGCATGTTTGCCACGCAGTAGTGAACCACATCGTCAACGATATAAGTAGGTTCAGCGTGGGTGGTGGCATGCGAGGTCTCAAAACAGCCGCCCTGGTCAATGGCGACATCAACCACCGCCGCACCAGGCTTCATCTTCTTAATGTGCTCTTTGGTGATAAGCTTAGGTGCCGCTGCGCCAGGGATAAGCACCGCGCCAACCACAAGATCGGCCTCGAGTACGTGGCGCTCTAGCGCGTCAGCGGTTGAATAAACAACTTTTGCCCGGCCTTGGAACTCAACGTCGAGTTCACGTAGTGTATCAATGTTGCGGTCTAAAATGGTCACGTCAGCACGTAGGCCAACTGCCATGCGGGCAGCACTAGAGCCAACCACACCACCACCAATGATCACGACTTTAGCGGGTTCAACCCCCGGTACACCACCCAATAATAGGCCGCGACCACCGTGAGATTTCTCTAAAGTTTGCGCGCCAGCTTGGATAGACATTCGGCCTGCAACTTCAGACATTGGCGCTAATAGTGGCAAGCGACCCATATTATCTGTTACAGTCTCATAAGCTATGCAGACAGCTTTGCTCTTGATAAGCTCTTCTGTTTGTGGAAAATCTGGTGCAAGGTGTAAATATGTGAACAATATTTGCCCTTCTCGGAGCATAGCTCGTTCGATAGATTGAGGTTCTTTGACCTTTACAATCATTTCTGCTTGCGCGAAAACGTCAGCAGCAGTAGGAAGAATGGATGCGCCTACGGCAATGTAGTCATCATCAGTGAATCCGATGCCATTACCGGCTTGTGTTTCAACAATGACTTGGTGACCGTGAGAGATAAGTTCTCTCACACTAGATGGGATCATGCCCACGCGGTACTCGTGGTTTTTGATTTCCTTAGGTACGCCAATAATCATCCTGACTCCTCGTGTTTTTTTGGTTATATTATCTATGTGTAGGGTAATTCTGTCGAATTAACATCTAGTATAGGGTTCTTTCAAAAGGATTTGATACTGAATATTAAGAAAATGTAGTATATTTTATTGCAAGGAAGTAACAAGGTAGGATAAAACATGGTGGATAATTATAAGAAACCGTCCAAGGAATTAGATCGAATTGATAGAAACATTCTTAACGAACTTCAAAAAGATGGTCGTATTTCGAATGTGGAATTATCAAAAAGAGTGGGATTGTCGCCTACGCCATGTCTAGAGCGTGTGCGTCGATTAGAAAGACAAGGTTACATTACCGGATACACAGCACTTCTTAATCCACAGTATCTAGACGCGTCACTTTTGGTGTTTGTTGAAATTACGCTGAACCGTGGTGCGCCAGATGTATTTGAGCAATTTAACCAAGCGGTACAAAAGCTAGACGACATTCAAGAGTGTCACTTAGTGTCGGGAGACTTCGATTACTTGTTAAAAACTCGTGTATCCGATATGAGTGCTTATCGTAAACTTCTAGGCGATACTTTACTTCGCCTGCCAGGGGTTAACGATACTCGCACCTATGTTGTGATGGAAGAAGTTAAGCAGACCAACCACTTGGTGATTAAAACTCGATAATCGATACAAAGATAGCCAAACTCGTCCCATTATTGGTTCGATCGTCTATCATTGATTGGGTTTTAAATCCTGATATGGTTAAATCTACGTACCGAGCGGCTTTTGCCGCTCGGTGTGTTTTATCCCAATCAACACAGGTATGTGATCTTTTTTCTGTGAGTTTCCCAGACCCATAACTTGTTTAGATTGGTATTTAGTCATAGGCAATACCCGTTTAGGTAAATAATTGAGTATGTTCAAAGAGAACAAAGAAAAGGTTGAAACCATCATTAAGTCCCAAGAAAACAGTGCCGCATTGCGTCTTGATGGCGTAGAGCGTTTACGTGACTGTTGCTTTATTCTGGGATGTTTAACGGCCATTCTGGTCTCTGTCGCCTTGTTGTCATTTAACCCCGCCGATCCCTCTTGGTCTCAGACTGCGTGGGGAGGGGAAGTAGAAAACCTAGGGGGCTATTTTGGCGCTCAGGTTGCCGACAGCCTTTTGTTTGTTTTTGGCTTAATTGCCTACCCACTCCCCGTTGCGATTTCTATCATGACTTGGGTGCTGTTTCGTAAACGCGGTAGCCAAGAAGACATCGACTTTATGCTCTGGGGCACGCGCTTACTTGGCTTTGTCATTGTTTTGTTAACCAGTTGTGGGCTTGCTGATATCAACTTTGACGATATCTGGTATTTCTCATCTGGTGGCGTGATCGGCGATGTGTTAACCAATCTCGCGCTGCCAACCTTCAATTTGCTTGGTACCACATTAGTGTTTTTGTTTCTTTGGGGAGCGGGTTTTACGCTGCTCACGGGGATTTCGTGGCTGTTGATTGTCGAATGGCTCGGAAATGCTGCTATTGGAGCGGCGAGCTGGATTGTTAACCGCGTGCGCGGTAGTGAAAAAGAAGTACTAGAGCCTACACTTGAGCATAGCCGTACCGAACCTATCCCACCAAGTTTTGAAGTAGAGCAAGCTCAAAACCACTCAGAAGATGAGTTCATCGCAGAGGCCGATCTTTCTGAACTTTCAGCGCCAGTAAGCGACGAGGAGCAAGAAGACTCGCGCTTTAATATACATATTCCGGCCAGCGCAGCGCAAGATGAGCCTTTGCATAGTCGTAGCGAAGAAATCGCACCATTGCCGCCAATTGGGGCTTATGAGGCGTTGGTCGAAGAGGCTTTACCCGCTGAGGAGATTGCAGCAGAGCTTAGCGAACAGCCGCGACAAGAGCGCACAAGACAGTTAGGCGCAACCATTGAAGAGCTCACCCAAGCGGCAGAAGCAGAAGACGACTATGCGCAAAATGCTGGCATGGTTGGGGCACGTAGTGACGAAATGGCGACGGCTGCAGTCGCGAGTGAGCAGGCGGTCAAGCCAAGTTTTGATATTGAGCTAGACGAAGATGACCGTCCCGCTCCAACGATTGATATGCAGGCATTTGAGCAAGATGCGCAGTTTACTGATGAGTTAGTCATGCCACCTGAGCCAGTAGAAGCTGGTGGCGATGAACCCCAACCATCGTTATTAGCAGCAAGTTCACCAGATGAGTTAGTCATGCCACCTGAGCCTGAAAACGTTGAAGCGCCAGTTTCTGGCCTTGATGAGCCAGCAGTCGAGGAGGTCGCACAGCAAGACCCTGACGCGCTCGCATTTCAAAGTATGGTTTCTGAGGCGCAGAAAAATATGGCGGGCACTCAAAATCCGTTTTTGGTGCAAAAAGACGTGGACCTGCCAGTTCCAACCAGCCCTATGCCGACTCTTGAGTTACTTTATCACCCAGAGAAACGTGAAAATCATATTGATCGTCAAGCATTAGAAGACATTGCGCGCCTGGTTGAGTCCAAGCTGGCTGACTACAAAATTAAAGCGCGTGTGGTAGATATTTTCCCAGGGCCTGTGATCACACGGTTTGAACTGGACTTAGCGCCCGGCGTTAAAGTAAGCCGCATTTCCAGCTTATCAATGGACTTAGCTCGCTCACTTTCTGCGATGGCGGTGCGTGTGGTTGAAGTGATCCCGGGTAAGCCGTATGTCGGCTTGGAACTGCCAAACATGAGTCGTCAGACGGTATTTTTATCCGATGTAATCAGCAGCCCTCAGTTTGAACAAGCTACATCACCAACAACCATAGTGTTAGGCCAAGACATTGCGGGCGAAGCGGTCGTTGCCGATCTCGCCAAAATGCCTCACGTGCTGGTGGCTGGTACCACAGGTTCGGGTAAGTCGGTTGGGGTGAACGTGATGATCCTCAGTATGCTGTATAAAGCCACGCCAGATGAAGTGCGCTTCATCATGATTGACCCGAAAATGCTGGAGCTTTCTATTTATGAAGGCATACCGCATCTTCTTTCGGAAGTGGTTACCGACATGAAAGACGCCTCTAACGCCTTACGCTGGTGTGTTGGCGAGATGGAACGCCGTTATAAGCTGATGTCGGCCCTTGGCGTACGGAACATTAAAGGCTTTAACGAAAAGCTAAAAATGGCGGCAGAAGCGGGGCACCCAATTCACGATCCGCTGTGGCAGCCGGGCGATAGTATGGACGAAATGCCGCCGATGCTGGAAAACCTACCTTATATTGTCGTGGTGGTGGATGAATTTGCCGACATGATGATGGTTGTGGGTAAAAAAGTAGAAGAGCTGATTGCTCGCTTGGCGCAAAAAGCGCGTGCCGCAGGTATTCATCTTATTTTGGCGACCCAAAGGCCATCAGTGGATGTGATCACCGGCTTGATTAAAGCGAATATTCCGACCCGTGTCGCGTTTACCGTATCAACCAAAACGGATTCACGCACCATTCTTGACCAAGGCGGGGCAGAATCTTTGCTTGGTATGGGTGACATGCTCTACTTGCCACCGGGTTCCAGCCATAGTGTGCGTGTGCATGGTGCGTTTGCATCCGATGATGACGTACATAGCGTGGTGAACGATTGGAAAGCGCGCGGTAAGCCCCAATATATCACTGAGATCACCAGTGGCGATCAGTCGGCAGAAACACTGTTGCCGGGCGAGAAAATGGAAAGTGATGAAGATCATGACCCACTGTTTGACCAAGTGGTTGAACATGTGGTTGAAACTCGCCGCGGGTCGGTATCGGGCGTGCAGCGTAAGTTTAAAATTGGTTATAACCGCGCAGCTAGGATTGTTGAGCAGTTGGAAGCACACGGAATCGTGAGTAGCCCGGGTCACAATGGCAACCGAGAAGTGTTAGCCCCACCCCCGATAAAAGAATAACGGTTAGCTGACGAACTTTATCAGCGAGTATTGTCCAATCAGATAACCACAGACACAAAGAGAACATAGATGAAATATTGGATTGTAGCGACGGCGTTGATCAGCAGCGCCGTGATGGCTGGCCCAAAAGAAGAACTGAGTGAACGTTTAGCCTTAAATAGCGGTTTTAGTGCTGAGTTTGCCCAAAAAGTATCGACTCCTGAAGGGGAGGTGATTCAGCAGGCACAAGGTACGGTTGAGATCTCAAGGCCGAGTTTATTCCGCTGGACGTCCATATCTCCGGATGAAAACCTATTGGTTTCTGATGGCAAGTCGCTGTGGTATTACGACCCATTTTTAGAGCAAGTGAGCATTTACGATCAAGCTAAAGCTACTGGGCAAACCCCGTTTGTTTTACTGACTCGTAACCAGAAAAGCGACTGGGACAACTACACCATTAGCCAAATTGGCGACAGCTTTATTTTGGTATCGACCCAAGTTGATTCTAATCAGGGTGAGTTTCATATCGACATCTCTGAGAAAGGCATCGTAAAAGGGTTTGCCGTTGTCGAGCAAGACGGGCAAAAAAGTGAATTTACTTTTAGCGAAATGGATTTAACCATACCAGCTAAAGCTCGTTTTACTTTCACGCCGCCAGTGGGCGTTGAAGTCAACGACGAGCGAAACTAAGGCCATAGTGTGAGTAACTATAGTTTAGATTTTGCGTCAGACCAAGACTTTCGCCCGTTGGCCGCCCGTATGCGCCCGCAAACCGTGGAGCAGTACATAGGTCAGCAGCATATTCTAGGCCCAAATAAGCCACTTCGCCGTGCGTTGGAAGCCGGTCAGATCCATTCCATGATCTTATGGGGGCCCCCGGGTACCGGCAAAACCACCTTAGCGGAAGTGGCGGCAAACTATGCCAATGCCGAAGTTGAGCGAGTTTCTGCGGTGACTTCAGGCGTTAAAGATATTCGCGCGGCGATAGAAAAAGCGCGTGAAAACAAGATGGCTGGCCACCGCACCATCTTATTTGTCGACGAGGTGCATCGCTTTAACAAAAGCCAGCAAGATGCTTTTCTGCCCCACATTGAAGATGGCACTATTACTTTCATTGGTGCGACTACCGAGAACCCATCCTTTGAGTTAAACAACGCATTGCTTTCGCGCGCGCGAGTTTACAAGCTTACTTCGTTAGACGAGCAAGATATTGGTCTTGTTATCGGGCAAGCGATCGAAGATAAAGAGCGCGGCCTTGGCAGTATCAAAGCTCAGTTTGACGAAGGGGTATTAGATAGGCTCGCCGAACTGGTCAACGGTGATGCCCGGATGTCACTTAATTATCTCGAACTGCTATTTGATATGGCAGAGGAGAATGAGGGCGGCGACAAGCACATCACCCTAGCGCTACTTGCTGAGGTGGCGGGTGAAAAAATCGCTCGTTTTGATAACAAGGGCGATATTTGGTACGACTTGATCTCGGCGCTGCACAAGTCTATTCGCGGCTCAAGCCCCGATGCCGCGCTCTATTGGGCGGCGCGAATGATTAACGCAGGTTGCGATCCTCTGTATATTGCTCGCCGGCTATTAGCGATTGCGTCAGAAGACATTGGCAATGCGGACCCACGCGCCATGCAAGTGGCCATTTCGGCGTGGGACTGCTTCACACGGGTTGGGCCTGCCGAAGGTGAGCGAGCACTCGCTCAAGCGATTGTGTATTTGGCCTGCGCGCCTAAAAGTAACGCGGTTTATACGGCGTGGAAGCAAGCGTTGGTCGACGCTAACAATCACCCTGAATACGATGTACCACATCATTTGCGTAATGCACCAACCAGTTTAATGAAAGATCTCGGTTATGGGGCGGAGTACCGTTACGCCCATGACGAGCCCGGAGCTTACGCCGCTGGCGAGCAATATTTCCCGCCAGAAATGGCACAAACACGCTACTATTTTCCAACAAATCGTGGTCTTGAGACTAAAATTGGCGAAAAGTTAGATTATCTGGCCAATTTGGATGCAAATAGCCCACAAAAGCGCTATGAAAAGTAGTGTTTTTTGGCTATCTTAGTCAGGAAAATTCTTTTCTAAGCGGCACGGACGTTGTCGCTTTCTCAAATCAAACTAAAAGGCATAGGATTAGCAATGCTGGATTCTAAATTACTTCGAACTGAGCTGGATGAAACAGCTGCAAAATTAGCGCGTCGCGGTTTTACACTCGACGTAGAGACAATTCGTCAACTTGAAGAACAACGTAAGTCCATTCAAGTAGAAGTTGAAAATTTACAATCCTCGCGCAATTCCATCTCCAAGCAAATCGGCCAGAAAATGGCAGCAGGCGACAAAGAAGGCGCTGAAGAGATCAAAAAGCAAATTGGTAACTTAGGCAGCGAACTGGATGCAAAGAAAGTTGAGCTAGCAGAAGTACAAACCAAGCTTGAAGATATCACGCTTTCGGTTCCAAACTTGCCTCACGATTCTGTGCCAAACGGCAAAGATGAAGATGAAAACGTTGAGATCTCTCGTTGGGGTGAGCCAAAAGCTTACGACTTCGAAGTAAAAGATCACGTTGATCTTGGTGAAATGGCGGGTGGTCTTGATTTCGCAAGTGCGGTTAAGATCTCAGGTTCTCGTTTTATTGTAATGAAGGGCCAATTCGCTCGTCTGCACCGCGCGATTGCACAGTTCATGCTAGATCTTCACACTGAAGAGCACGGCTACACAGAAATGTACGTACCGTATCTTGTGAACAAAGATAGCCTATTTGGCACGGGTCAATTACCTAAGTTTGGTGAAGACTTGTTCCATACCCAGCCTGCGACCGAAGAAGGTGTTGGTATGTCATTGATCCCAACTGCTGAAGTACCTGTGACTAACATGGTTCGTGACACCATCACTGATGAAGCCGAACTGCCGCTTAAGATGACAGCGCACACGCCGTGTTTCCGCTCTGAAGCAGGTTCTTACGGTCGTGATACTCGTGGTCTTATCCGTATGCACCAGTTCGACAAAGTAGAATTGGTTCAAATCGTCAAGCCTGAAGAGTCAATGGATGCACTAGAAGAGCTAACTGGCCACGCCGAGAAAGTTCTTCAGCTTCTCGAGCTGCCTTACCGTAAAGTGGTACTGTGTACTGGCGATATGGGCTTTGGCGCAACCAAAACTTACGATTTAGAAGTTTGGGTTCCAGCGCAAGAGACGTACCGTGAGATCTCTTCTTGTTCAAACATGTGGGATTTCCAAGCACGTCGCATGCAAGCGCGCTTCCGTCGTAAAGGCGAGAAGAAGCCAGAGCTTGTCCACACCCTAAACGGTTCTGGCCTAGCGGTTGGCCGTACTATGGTTGCTATCTTAGAAAACAACCAAGAAGCTGATGGCCGTATCGCTATCCCAACTGCGCTACAGCAGTACATGGGCGGTAAAACGCATATTGGTTAATAGCGAAGTGCTAAGTATTGAGAAAAACCTGACGTTTTGCGTCAGGTTTTTTTTGTGTTTGAAGAGGAGAAAAGAGCGAATACAGAAAAGAGCGAATATGGGCGAGACTACAGGGTAGGGCTTTTGCTCTTATAGTATCTAGTAGCGAAGCGGTCTAGTTTCTCAAAGGGAGCTTGCGACCGCTCTGTATTCTGTACTCTAGTGAGCGCAGCGAATTCTTTATTTGGCAAAACACCCATCATCATCCAGTGACAGCTCAATCGCCTTCACTAAGGCTTCCACATGCTCCGCTTCACTGATAAACGGAGGCATCATATAAATGCGGTTCATAAATGGGCGTATCCAAACGCCATTCTCGACAAACAATTGCTGAATTGCTTCCATATTGACGTTTTGGTGGGTTTCTACCACGCCGATGGCGCCAAGCCAGCGTACTGCTTTGACTCTTGGGTGTTTGGCAATTTCAGGTAGGCGTTCGGCGAACAGGGTTTCAATCTGCTTGGTTTGGTGTTGCCAATTGCCTTGCTTGATGAGGTCTAAACTGGCGCTGGCAACGGCGCAGGCGAGGGGGTTACCCATGAAAGTGGGACCGTGCATAAAACAGCCTGCTTGTCCGCCGCAAACAGTATCGGCGACGTGTTTGGTGGTGAGGGTGGCAGATAAAGTCATATACCCGCCTGTGAGCGCTTTACCAACACACATGATATCTGGCTGGATGTTGGCGTGTTCGCAAGCAAACAGTTTGCCAGTACGGCCAAAACCCGTTGCGATCTCATCTAAGATCAATAACACGCCATATTCATCACATAAGCGGCGTACTTCGGCCAGAAATTGCGGGTGGTAGATGTGCATTCCACCCGCACCTTGCACGATGGGCTCTAAGATCACCGCCGCCACTTGCTGGTGGTGCTGTTTGAGTTGCCGTTCGAAATCCTCAATATCCGCTTTATCCCATGCTTCGAAAAAGCCAATTTTTGGCCCTTCGGCAAAGATATGCTCAGGCAAGAAGCCTTTATACAAACTGTGCATGGAGTTATTTGGGTCGGTCACCGACATCGCAGCGAAGGTATCACCATGGTAGCCATTTCTGAGGGTGAGGAATTTAGGCCGTTGCTCGCCTTTCGCGTGCCAATATTGAAGGGCCATTTTTAGGCTCACTTCTACCGCCACCGAACCGGAATCGGCGAGAAACACTTGTTCTAAGTTATTTGGGGTAAGTTCAAGTAGTTTCTTGCAGCAATCGATCGCCGGTTGGTGGGTAATACCGCCAAACATCACATGTGACATTTTATCAATTTGGTCTTTTGCCGCTTGGTTTAATGCAGGGTGATTGTAGCCATGGATGGTTGACCACCATGACGACATCCCGTCAATGAGTTGCCGACCGTCTTCGAGTTCTAATAAAACACCCTGCGCCGAGGTGACGGGATAACAGGTAAGAGGAGATAGCGTCGAAGTGTACGGATGCCAGATATGCTGGCGGTCGAAGGCGAGATCCATAAAGCAAATTCCATAATATGAGAATTAAAAACGTTTAATTTATAATCAAGTGTAAACTAACGCACGTTCAGTTTGGTTGACAGTTTATCTTGGCTAGGTAGACTAGCCAAGTAGAAACAGAAAATATTCAAATAATAAGGAACACTCATTGGAAGCTCGTCACAACTGGACAGTGCCAGAAGTTCAAGCGCTGTTAGATATGCCTTTTATGGATTTGCTATTTCAAGCGCAGCAGGTTCACCGTCAACACCAACAAGCCAATTACGTTCAAGTGAGCACGCTATTATCGATCAAAACGGGAGCTTGCCCGGAAGATTGTAAGTACTGCCCTCAGAGCGCCCATTACCGCACCGATGTTGACCGAGAGCGTCTAATGGAAGTCGAGAACGTATTGGATGCGGCAGCGAAAGCCAAAAATTCGGGTTCGACGCGTTTCTGCATGGGCGCGGCGTGGAAAAATCCCAAAGAGCGCGACATGCCTTACCTGCTTGAGATGATCAAGGGGGTAAAGGAAATGGGGTTAGAAACCTGCATGACGCTTGGTATGTTGACGCCAGAGCAAGCGGTCGAGCTTTCAACCGCTGGGCTTGATTATTACAACCATAACCTTGATACCTCGCCGGAGTTTTATGGCAGCATTATTACTACTCGCACCTACCAAGATCGTTTAGATACGTTGTCTCACGTGCGTGATGCGGGGATGAAGATCTGTTCTGGCGGTATTATTGGTATGGGTGAAAGCAGCGCTGACCGTGCGAGTTTATTTGTCGAGCTTGCGAACTTACCAACCCACCCTGAAAGTGTACCAATTAACATGTTGGTTAAAGTCAAAGGTACGCCAATGGAAGATGCAGAAGATGTTGATCCGTTTGATTTTATTAAGCTTATCGCCGTTGCGCGTATCATGATGCCGAACTCTGCAGTGCGTCTATCTGCTGGGCGGGAGAACATGAACGAGCAGATGCAAACACTCTGCTTTATGGCTGGTGCAAACTCGGTATTTTATGGGTGCAAACTGCTTACCACTCCCAACCCAGATGAAGATTCTGACATGCAACTGTTTAATAAGCTCGGCATCAATAGCCAACATGTCAGCCAAAAGCCTGATGCGATTCAAGAAAGTGAGCTTTTAGACCAAGTTGTCGAGCGCGTGGCCGCACGCCCTGGGAAGGACGATCTCTTTTACGATGCCAGTGTTTAAGCAGCGCGTTAGACAGGCATTAGCGGCGCGTTCAGCTAAGGGGTTGACGCGCACTCTGCAGTGCTTAGATGGCGCAAACCGAGCAAAGTTTGAATATGGTGAGCGAGCGCTGACTAATTTCTCGAGTAATGATTACCTCGGTCTTGCTTGTGATGCCGACCTTGCCTTGGCGTGGCAAAAGGGCATCGACCAATGCGGCGTAGGCAGCGCGGCCTCGCCATTGGTTAGCGGCTTCTCATCGGCGCATCAAGCGCTCGAAGATGCGCTGTGTACTTGGCTTGGCTACTCTCGAGCGATACTGTTTGGCTCTGGGTTTAGCGCCAATCAAGCGGTGTTGTTTAGCTTGTTACAAAAAGGCGATGGTCTGTATCAAGATAGATTAAATCATGCCTCGCTTATGGAAGCGGGGATGTTATCACCAGCGCAGATGAAGCGCTTTCGCCATAATGATGTTGACCATTTAGCTAGCCTGCTTCATTCAACGAACTCTCAGTCAAGTACGCTTAACCCCCAAGGAGCCAATATGGTGGTGACCGAAGGCGTGTTTAGTATGGATGGCGACTTAGCGCCGCTCAATGCCGTTGCTAACACCTGCCAGGCAACGGATAGCTTGCTAATGGTTGATGATGCCCATGGCGTTGGTGTGCTTGGTGCTCAGGGTAGGGGAAGTTGTGAGCAAGCGGGCGTTAAGCCCGATATTTTGGTCGTGACGTTTGGAAAAGCATTTGGATTATCTGGTGCCGCTGTAATGTGCGGCGCCGAGATGGGAGATTACCTAACTCAGTTTGCCCGACACCATGTCTACTCGACTGCTATTGCGCCTTCGCAAGCTTATGCACTAGCGCATGCGGTAGACAAAATTAGCCTCGAGGAGTGGCGGCGAGAGAAGTTGGCGTCACTGCAACACGTGTATCAGCAGCATCTGGGTGATATGTCAGGGTACATAGAAACCAACACCCCCATTAAGCCATTTATACTCGGCAGTTCTGATAATGCGATGAAGGTGGCAACTCAATTAAAGCAGCAGGGCTTTTGGGTTACCGCCATTCGTCCGCCAACGGTGCCGAGCGGGCAGGCGAGGCTAAGGTTAACGCTTACGGCCAATCATTCACGCCAAGATGTCATCAATTTAGCCTCGGCTATTCGACCACTATTAGAGGATCTAAGGTGTTAAGTCAGCAAATAATTATCGAAGATGATGGTCTACGTAAGCAGGCGATTATTGAAGCATTCGGCAGGGCGGCAAGTGACTACGATCAGCATGCTGCTTTCCAGCGTCAAGTTGGGCATTTGTTACTCGACAAGCTAGCACCAGACTTATCGGGGCTTCGGGTGTTGGATCTTGGCTGTGGCACTGGCTATTTCTCTTACCAACTCGCTAAACGAGGCGCTACCGTGATTGCCGCTGATATTTCTAAGCCGATGTTAGCGCAGTGCCAGAAACGCTGCACCGGAATGTCGGTGATCACGCTAGAGGCGGATGCAGAGGCACTGCCGTTTGAGGCTGGCGAGTTTGATTTGGCCTTCTCCAGTTTGGCCTTGCAGTGGTGCCAAGATCTTTCCGTTCCGCTGCAAGAGATGAAGCGAGTAGTGAAACCAAGTGGTCAAATTATGTTCTCGACTTTACTCGACGGCTCACTAGTTGAGCTGAAAAAGGCATGGAGCAAAATTGATTCGTATCAACATGTAAATAACTTTTTGTCACAAAAGCAGGTAAAACTTGCGTTAGCGCAATCTGGTAATAGTTCTCATCACCTAGACTCAAGCCCTGTTACGCTTTGGTATCGTACCGCTTTTGAGCTAATGCGAGACTTAAAAGGGATCGGTGCCACGCATGTAACAGGAAGAAACAACGGGTTAACGACTCGCCAGCAATTACGTGGCGTAGATAAAGAATATCAAAAATTCAGAAACCATCAGGGTCTATTACCTGCAACCTATCAAGTATGTTTGGGAGTGATTACATCATGATTGATGCATTTTTTATTGCCGGTACGGACACCGAAGTGGGCAAAACAGTAGCTTCGAAAGCTATTTTACAAGCAATTGCTGCAAAGGGGATGTCGACGATTGGGTATAAACCCGTTGCGGCAGGGAGTAACAAAACAGAACAAGGTTACCGAAATTCAGATGCACTGCATCTTCAATTATCGGCAACGGTCGACGTAGAATACGATGACGTAAACCCATACGCGTTATCTTTGCCAACTTCTCCACATATCGCGGCGAAACATGATGGTGTTGAAATTGACTATCAAGTACTTAGCGACAAGCTTGTTGAGCATAAAGGCAATGCGGATGTGGTTCTCGTTGAGGGCGCGGGCGGTTGGCGTGTACCTGTGACCGATACCGATCAACTCTCAACTTGGGTTAAACAAGAGAATTTACCGGTTGTTTTGGTTGTGGGCATCAAACTTGGCTGCCTCAGCCATGCAATCTTGACCGCTCAAGCCATTATTAATGATGGCTTAAACTTAGTCGGTTGGGTCGCGAACCGAGTGAACCCAGGCACAGAGCATTACGCCGATATTATTGAAACGTTGGAAAAGAATATCCCGGCGCCAAAACTGGGCATGATCCCTTATGTGCCGAGTGTGAAAAAGAAAGATATTGGCAAATATATTGATATTTCGCCACTGCTTGAAAGCTAATTGAGTTACCTTGCTTCTGCAAGGCAGAATGATAAGGGGCCGCATCGATGCGGCCCCTTTGTTATTCATCGTTGTCGGTGTCGTGATTACTTGTCTTGTACAAGACCAAGTAGCGCCGATTGAGTTTCCATGACGCGTTTTTGAGCGTGTTCGTCACCACAAATACCAAGCTGTTCCTTAGCTTCATCTTCTGATAAACCTAAGTGACAACACAGCATATCGATAGCCATCTGAAAATTACCGTTCTCCGCCATTTTCCAATCTCCGTGGATTAATATTTGTCTTTCGTTGGTAGAAGAATTACCCGTTACTTGCACTCTAACCCCCGCTATCTCCCATCGCAATACGACTATAGTCGTAGATTAATTCATGTCAGGTATATAGACTTGCGGTTAAATTTTTTTTACTGATAATAGTCATACAAGATTCGTTTGATAACAAAATGTTTCAATTTCACACTTAACCTTGTTTTAAAAAAAATAGACACTATATGTAGTAAAAGCCCAGCTAAGAATTGGGCAGGTAATGCTTCTTGAATTGGAGAATATGAATGAAGCGAGTAATGTTATTTTTAGCCACTAACTTAGCCGTAATGCTAGTGCTCAGTGTGGTGCTCAACATCGTTTACGCGACCACTGGGATCCAGTCGGGAAGCTTGAGCGGTTTAATCGTGTTAGCTGGGGTATTTGGTTTTGGTGGGGCGTTCATCTCATTGATGATGTCGAAAGGCATGGCGCTACGCTCTGTTGGCGGCCAGGTTATTGAAAGTCCACGTAATGAAACAGAGCACTGGTTAATGGAAACGGTTAGTCGTCAGTCGCAACAAGTGGGCATTGGCATGCCAACGGTCGCTATTTACGACGCACCAGATATTAATGCTTTTGCAACCGGCGCTAAACGCAATGACTCTTTGGTTGCGGTATCAACTGGTCTGCTACACAACATGACTCGAGATGAGGCGGAAGCGGTGCTTGCCCATGAAGTGAGTCACATTGCCAATGGTGATATGGTGACCATGACGTTGATGCAAGGTGTGGTGAACACCTTTGTTATCTTCCTTTCACGCTTTATCGCCAATATCGTGGCGTCAAATGGCGATGAAGAAGAAGGCCAAGGTAGTAACATGATGGTGTACTTTGGTGTTTCTATGGTGCTGGAATTGGTATTTGGCTTCTTAGCCAGCTTTATCACCATGTGGTACAGCCGAAAGCGTGAATACCACGCGGACGCCGGCGCTGCACAGTTGGTTGGTAAGCACAAAATGATCGCGGCACTAGAGCGCCTTAAAGTCAGTCACGAGCCTCAGCTAGAAGGTTCTATGATGGCGTTCGGTATTAATGGTAAACGCACTATGACGGAGCTATTGATGAGCCACCCACCACTAGATAAGCGAATAGATGCACTTCGCGCCAGTTAAGGGCTAACTAGTCACAAAACAGTTAAATAAAAAGGCTCGAGCTCTCGAGCCTTTTTGATCGACAGATAAAAATCATGGAATGCTTCTTGCTCACTATTTAACCATACATTAATGAAAGGGTGGGTGAGTCATGAAATGGTTGTCGTTGATGATAGTGGTGGGGATACATATAGCCCCTTGTTTTGCTTCTACTCCAACCTCACAAGATAACGCCGATTGGAGCGGATGGCCCACGGTTGGGACCTCAAGCTTAAGTTGGTTATTCTTCGATATTTTTGATTCAGAGCTAAAGTCACCTAGCGGGAACTACGAGGAAACAACCGACGTCACTCCCCACCCAATGGCGTTGCTTATTAGCTATTTGCGGGATGTGCCTAAAGAACAGTTACTTAAAGCAACCCAAGAGCAATGGCACTATCTGGGGTATAACCAAGCAGAGTCGCTTGATTGGTTAGAGCAATTGGCGGCAATCTATCCCGACATTAATCGAGGCGAGCGGTTGGTGTATGTTACCGATGGTCATCGCGGAGAGTTCATCTTCTACGATAGGCAAAATCGTGCCACTTCCTTAGGTGAAATTACCGATGAGCAGCTCAATGACGCCTTTATATCTATCTGGCTTTCACCGAAAACTGAGTACCTACAGCACCGAAATCAACTTCTAGGCAAAAAGCGTTAGAAAGCCAGTATTATTCGTTAGCGCTGAGTTTAGATTCGAGATCTTGCTGTACGATCTTTAACGCGCTAAGCGCAGTTTTAACATCGACTTCATTACTTTCAAGCAGATAGATAAGATCAACCGCAAGCTTAATGTCATCGGGTGCTTGCTCAAGTGGGTGGTTTGAATCTTGGCTCATTTATTGGTTTCGCTCTCGATAAGTGATTTGATTTTCAAGTTTATGCTTCGCTTGCTGGCAACGAAGTAGCCGTTGCTCGGTGGTCATTAACGCTTTTTGTGCTTCTTGCTGCAAAAAGGCGGGCGCTTTATCTAATTCACGCTGTTTTTCCAACACCATCTCTTTTAGGCGCCTTTCCCATTCATTGTGTTGGGCCAATTCTTGATAAAGCTGATTTATCGGTTTTCTAAAATGGCTACTGTGCTTAATTTCGTTGCTGCGAACCGTAACGGTGGAGATTTCTCGTTGAATGGCGGCCATTTGCGCCAGCAGTTGCTCTGAAAGATACTCGGCACGGGTAGCGGTAAGCCGCCCACTGGCTTGTTCACGTTCAATCGATTGGTAAGTGGCTTTGGCCTCTTCAACACAAGGAAGCAATAACCGCGCGCGGCAATGGAATAGCCGTTCATCAAAAAGTGGCTGATGATGTTCGCCCCGACGACGGTCGAGATTTGCCGCTTGTTGCGACATTTTTTCTAAATGCTGAATCAAGCCAGAAAAATCGTTCATAGGTGAATAAACCATGCGTCAAAGGCTAACTTGCCGGCTAGGATCATCACAACGGTAACAAACACAGGCCGAATAAATTTTGCGCCAAAGCGAATTGCTGAGTGAGCGCCAACGTATGCGCCCGCCATGAGGCAAACACCCATCGTTAAGCCAAGCACCCAGTTGATATGACCAAGTATGGCAAAGGTAATGAGTGACGTCAGGTTGCTGGTGAAGTTCATCGCTTTGGCAAGGCCTGAAGCAAGCAGTATATTCATTCTATATAGGGCCATGCTGCTCACGGTCCAAAACGCGCCAGTCCCTGGGCCGGCAATACCGTCATAAAATCCTAGCCCGAAACCTTGTAAATATTGCTTGCGATCTAACTGCGGGCAGGCTTTAGGAAGCACATTGCCAGCGTTTGTTGGCGATTTGTGCCAGATGGTGTAAATCGCAGCGAGTAAAATGACCAAGGGTAGGGCTTTTTCTAACCACTCGGTACTGATCGCGTCGACGGCCAGTGTTCCTATGGTGGCGCCAATTAAGGTAGAGATGAAGGCTTTATACCAAAATTGAGGCTGAAATAACCGCTTGCGATAGTAGGTAAATGCAGCGGTCGAAGAGGCAAAAGTCGCTGCCAGCTTATTGGTGCCCAGTGCAATATGAGGAGGAAGGCCAAGAGACAGCAAGGCAGGAACGGTAAGCATGCCGCCACCGCCAGCTACCGCATCAATAAACCCAGCTAAAAAAGCAACCAGCGCTAAAACCACCAACATTGTTGGCTCAATAAATTCCATATCTTTCGTTCTTAGTGTTCGATATTACGTTTGAAAGGGGGAAGGGAGTCGAGCAGTGCCTTTCCGTAGCGTTTCGAGACAATGCGTCTATCAAGTAGCACGACTCTACCAGAATCTCTCTCTTTACGCAGCAGTCGACCGACGGATTGAATCAGTTTTTTACTCGCTTCTGGCACGGAAATCTGCAAAAACGGGTTTCCTCCTCGGCTTTCAATGTATTCCGCGTGCGCCTCTTCCACCGGTGAGGTAGGTACCGCAAAAGGTATTTTGGTAATAATGAGGTTTTCCAATAACTCTCCTGGTAGATCGAGTCCTTCAGAAAAACTCCCCGTGCCAAATAAAACGGTGGTTTTTTGTGCGTCACACAGTTTTTTATGTTTTTTTAGGATCTCACTGCGGGATGATTGCCCCTGCATTTGGATGTTCCAGCTTTTGGCTCGCTTATCTTTGTCTAGTAATGAGGCGACTTGCTTCATCTGCCAATAAGAGGCGAATAGCACCAAATTAGCCTTATTCTCTTGGATGAGTTCGGGCATTTTTTCCGCTAATAAGTCGGTAAACGCAGGCGCCGAAGGCTCGTATTGCATCCTTGGAATGTAAAGCTCCGCTTGATTTTGGTAATCAAAAGGGGATGCAAGCGCAAGAAACTGGGTGCCTTCGTCTTCTTTATCGCTGACCCCAACTTGGCGACAGAAAAATGAAAACGAATTGAGCGCTCGCATGGTAGCCGACACCAAAATAGCGCCATTGCAACGGCTCCATAGGGTTTGATCTAGCTGCCAGCCAACTTCTAATGGGGAAACAGAGACAATAAAATCCCCCTCTCTTTCGTCATTAATAGCAATCCAGCGAGCTAAAGGAGCGCCTTTTTCTCGCTTTGGCTCTGCCATTAATTGCCAAACCTTGGCCAAGTTTTCGAGTCGATTGATAAAAAAGCCAGCTTCTGCCAGCGCTGGTTCGGCCAAACGCGTTGATAGCTCGCCATCTTTTACCCTTTCACTGACCAAATCGGCGATTTTGCCAATCGCTTGCGAGGCTTTAGCCGAGATTTTTTTGAGTTCAACAGACTCTAACTCCAACCATTGCGGCAGATCACCGTGCTCAAAGCGCAGGGTTCCTTCGCTGAAATGGGCAGGATCGAATTGTTTGGCCAGTTGATTAAGTGACGGAATAAGTAACTGAATAGAGTCTTGCAGTTCGTTGCGAAAGCGAGAAACCCGCTTGTCATCGGCTAAACTGGCCAGTTTAGCTGAAACTTGATTGAGTTTTTCTAACCAACTCGCCGCTCCTTTAAGGCTCGCAGAGGCGGAAGAGTGATCCCGCGCAACGGTTGGAAGGTGGTGCGCTTCATCGAAAATAAAAATGGTTTGCTCGGGCTCGGGCAAGATCACGCCTCCGCCTAGATCGGCGTCTGCCATCACTAGGCTGTGATTGGCCACGATAACATCAGATTTATCTAAGTGCGCTCGCGCCTTTTGAAAAGGGCATTCGCGGTGGCTCGGTAAGCTGTTGTTGCAGCTATGCTTGTCACTGACGATTGATTGCCATAGCGGGTCAGGGATAGAGCCGGGCCAACTATCACGTTCACCATCCCACTTATTGTTGCTAAATGCAGTGTATAGACGAGCAAGTAAGTCGATATCTTTAGTGCTTGGCTTTTTGTCAAACATCGCCATTTGCTCGCCATCTTGTTGCTGGCCACTTGCTGCGGCCAATTTTTCGGCGCAACAGTAGCGTTGGCGGCCTTTGGCAATCGTGAATGAAAATGGCTTATCAGAGATACGTCTATATAGAGGCAAGTCTTTACTAATAAGTTGCTCTTGCAAAGCGACAGTCGCGGTAGAGATGACAACTTTCTTATTGCTGTCTAACGCAAAAGGTATGGCACTCATTAAATAAGCCATCGATTTACCAATCCCAGTTCCCGCTTCCGCCACCATAATTCGGTTAGATTTGTGATATTGGCCAGCTAAGGTTCGCGCGATCTCCGCCACTAGATAGTTCTGCGCACGGCGAGGAACGAAGTTTTCTAGTTGGTGTTGAAGGTTTTGGTAGCTATTACGGATGGATTTTTGAACGTTGGGATTAAGCATTTTCTATCTCTAAGTTGGACCTAGCCATTGTACCACAATCCGAAATAACACGGTGATTTGACTGAATTTAGCCCTTTTATAGGTAAATCTAGATCTCAATCACAAAAAAAAACTGAACCTTCAGAGGCTTAGTGAAGAGACAGGGTGGAGCTAGATAAAAATGTCAGAAATAGATATCGAGTAGCATTTTGTCTTGTTTAATAGTTTGTTTAAGTGTGTTATTAAATTTTTGTCCTGAAAAAATAAAAACTTCAGCCAATGATTTTTTAGTTAAAAGTGATGTGATTTTGCTCTAACTTTTATTGCTGTCAATGTAAGTTGTTGATTTTTAAGGGTTGATGTTTTTTGATTTTGTTTTTTTTAGTCATTTGACAGCGGCGAGAATATTTTGCAATCTAGACCTCGAAATTATTAGGAGCGATTTGATTGATTTATCCTTCGAATTGACTCCAACAAAACAAAAAGGGAACCGAAACGGAATTCCCATCTAAGAAAAGGCAGTGGATTATTATGAAAAAGACTCTAGTAGCACTAGCAGTTATGGTTGCAGCTGGTTCAGCTAACGCAGCTATCGAGCTTTACAACAAAGACGGCGTTACCGTAAACATGAAAGGTGACATCGAAGTTCGTTACAAAAAAGCTATCGGTGATAACGATACTAATGAACTAAAGCAAGAAATCGATGATGCAGATTTCGGTTTTGACACTCGTTATGCTATGGACGACGCAACTCAAGTAGGTTTCTACTACGAGTTTTCTGGTGCTGACAACGCAAAACTAGGCCAAACTGGTACGTTTAAAGTAGGCAACGTTTACGTTGGTTTCTACAACGACCAATTCGGTTCATTAAAAGTCGGTAAACTAGATACTCAACTTGATGATGCTGGTATCGGTTCTGACCACCTATTCGGTGTTAACACTTTCGTTGACGAAATCGGTTTCGGCGGTCACGAAGGTATGCGTTACGACTACGATAATGGCGCACTTTACCTAGGTCTTGGTGTTCTTCAAGATAAAGCTGGTACAGGTTCTTTCGGTACTGACGGTAACCACATCGACTTTAAACTTGGCTACCGTGTAGCTGATTTTAACCTAACTGCGTTCCTTGGCCAATCAAAGGTTGATGGCAACGACAAAGACGGTAACGCTAAAGCTGAAGAAACTGCTAAGACTGGCGCTTTCGAAGCAACTTACTCTGGTATCCAGAACGTAAACCTTCAAGCTGCTTACTACATGGTTAAGAAAGAAGAAGCTGACACAGACGGTAGCTCAATCGCTCTTGCTGGTGATTACACTATGAACAAGTGGAAATTTGCTACAGGCGTAAGCTTCACTGACACTCATGCTAATGAAGATGTTACTCAGTGGTTCCTAAATGCTGGTTACACAATTGCACCTTCTACTACTGCATACGTAGAAATCGGTGACAACAACGAAGACGGCAAAGACCTAGGCTACGGCGTAGGCATCAAAGCAGTATTCTAAGACTACTACCTTGTTGATAAAAAGCCACCTTCGGGTGGCTTTTTTAATATCAGCAAAGTCTCAAACTGTTTGATGCCGCATAGTTTATTATTGGTAGTGGTGTTTTAATCAGAAAATAGAAATTTCATGGAGTAAGAGTATGAAGCTGAGTAAGCTTACTGTGTCGCTTGTTGTTGGGCTTGGCGTGGCATTTAATGCTATGGCCGGACAAATAACGCCTGCTAAAGGCGTCAGTATATTGATGGTGAATGGTGTCGAAGCAGAAAGTAAGATGGAGCCCAGCCCTTTGAAAGTAGGGGTGAATCAAGTTGTTGTTGAAATGGCGAAAATGGTCGGCAGCGGCAACAATAGCGAATACTTTACCTCCAGCCCATATATCATTACCTTTGAAATTGGTGATCAAGACGTTGAAGTGAATCACCCTAAAGTTCACAGCATGATGCACGCTGAAAAGGTTTTTAAACATAGCCCAGAGTGGCGTTTAACTTCACATGGCGAAAAGGTGGCTCATACGAGCGACAGGTTGAAAGGTAAACAAGGGATCCTTCCATATTCTGGTATGGATAAACTTGTTGCAGAATATAACCAAGAAAATGCGATATCTCTTGGAGCGAATTCGCTAGCAGTAGCAGCTGTGGCTCAAACAACTAAACCAGAAAAAAAAGCTAAAGGCGATGCAAAGAAAGAGGCCAAACAAAAAACTGTCTCAGCTAGTGAGCACCCTAAAGCACTAGAACAACTCCAAGCTTGGTACCTAAAAGCCTCTCAAGAAGACCGTAAAGCCTTCCGTAAGTGGATGGTTGACCAAGACTAAAACGAATTAAAGTTTGTAGACCCTAGACCCTAGACCCTAGACCCTAGTACTCTTTCACATAAATTATGATCAGTTGCTTTACTCAAGGTGAGGCAACTGATTTCTAGGTAGTAATACTTGGATACTTCTGCTTTTTCCCACTATCGTACTTACAAACCCTTTC
>Ga0070725_10000460_pt1 | contig 28382 bp, 22 predicted proteins | sample tdDd002_FD_69781 | JGI IMG/M metagenome (GOLD analysis project Ga0070725, IMG submission 69781) | Marine sediment microbial communities from the Atlantic coast under amendment with organic carbon and nitrate - tdDd00.2 | ecosystem: Environmental > Aquatic > Marine > Coastal > Sediment | place... | reverse complement strand
AAATGAAGTAGTGATATTCTCGTATTATCCATTATAATGATGGCCTCTTTCTCCATACGCTCCATCACAATGTCACCGATTCTATCCCTAATAATCATACTCCCTAAAATGCTTATGAATATGAACAATACGATACTGGCAGCAACTATTTTAGTTCTCAATGAATATTTTTTCATCATCATCATCCCTTATTTTAGAAATCTATAACCATAGCCTCTAACAGTCTCAAACCATTTAGGGGTCTCCGGTGATTCCTCAAGTTTTTTTCTGAGTCGTCGAATGTGCACATCCACCGTACGGGTTTCTATGGCAACAACATCATCCCAAATATGGTTCAACAATTGATCTCTTGTAAATACAATGTTGGGATTGGTCACAAGAAACAGCAACAACTTATATTCCTTTGGTGTTAATTCTACCTCTCTATCGTGTGCCGTCACCCGATGGGTATAGGGATTGATTTTCACATGTCCAAAACTAATGGGTTTTAAAAATCTTTCCTCATCCTGCTCGATTCGCCTAAAAATGACATTGAGTCGTGCAATAAGCTCCCTTTTATTAAAGGGCTTATGAATAAAGTCGTCCGCCCCTAATTCCAATCCAAGAATTGTATCGAATTCATCGTGGTTACCCGTAATCATAATTATTGGAATATGGCGTCCTTCTTCCATTTGCCGCATCTTTTGAAGCAATTGTATCCCATTGACATCAGGGAGCATCATATCCAGCAGACATGCATCCAAAGTTTCCGTGCCCATTTTTTTTATGGCCTCATCGCCTGTCAGTGCAAAGCTGGTTTCATAATTGTTTTTTTCTAATATCAGTTCTATTAACTTGACCATCGAAGGGTCATCATCAACGATTAATACTTTTTTCATACTGTCTCCTTCTGTATCTGTTTCTTATCCATAGCCCTCCAAAAACAAATGTCAACAAGTGCATCCAAACGCCTGCATAATAAACATTACCTAATACAACACTTAGCGTATTCTGTTCCTCCTTAAGGTTATACCCCATAGTGATCCCATTTAAAGCATAATCATATAATTGACCATTGAGTCGCCATAAAGGTGTCGGCGACAACATACTGTTCCAAACTACAGGTGTCCCGTTGCTGTTCACAGCTACAAAAGTCATCCGTTTTTTATCTTCAATCGTTACCTGTTGACCTGCTAAGCGGGCAACATCGACATTATCTGCCGTTTGAGGGACTTCTTCTATCACAAGAGTATCCAGTGTAATGTAATCACTGTAGCGTTCAAGGGATATATCTTTCAACTCCAGGTAACCTGCTTCTTTTTGGTCACCACGTGTCCAAAACTGTAACAAGACTTGCTCAGCACCCTCTGGTACTGTTACAAGTTGTTCGTAACGATGCCACTTGGCTTTTTCACTTTCTTCTACTTCAAATATAAAAGCTGTATCGACAATATGGTCATAAGCGTCTACAAAAATAAGCTTTCCATGACGGTTTTTTATATACTCAGATCTGGCTTCGTAGGATACTCGCAATTCCTCAAGAGGCACTACATCAATTCTCGGACTGGAGTATATATACCAGTCACAAGAACAGGTCGCGTCATAATCAATTCGGAGCATGTCGTTAACCAACCGATGCCTGAACATATCCATGGATATGCTTTCGCATGGACTGCATGTCTGGTCATAAGGAGAGGCAAGTACGTTGCTGACAAGTAATGTACTGCTATCAAATTTGTCAAAGGCTTCAATTGTCGCCAAGTTGTCTGCTTCACTATCGATATCGAATGATAATGTATAGTCTCCTTTATGCAACAACACTGGCTGATTTAAGGCTAAGTTCGGATAATACTTTGACGGATTTCCAGTTTTCAAGTCATATATATACCCGTCATCTAACGGAACATAGTGCACCTGATTCTTCCAATAGCTTGGTGTCCCGACATCACGCATCAACCGCTTGGTATATACCGTTGATCCATCGGCAACTTTTATAGTCATCGTACTTTTCCCCTTTTCTGCAAAAGGAAAATACAGACTTGGTGTCAACTTATAGTACCCAGTTTCCAATATATCGATTCTCCGTGACAATGTGCCCTTTTGAAGCGAAAGCCCAGTCCCATAACTCATTGATGGATTGAATTGCCGAGATTGAATGTTCCCTTGATAATTAAAATCCATTTCACCCTCTAGGGTTATTAATTGTGTTGCCTCTTTCATCGCTTTTGTGATTGGATAAAAGAGCGTTTCCTTTTTCGAATGTGGCACAAAGACCAATTGGTTGATTGCATTAAATCCTTCAATGTTTTTGATGGCAACTGTTGATTCACCCTCTTCAAAATCTTGTACACCGACAAGGGACCAATTGAATCCGGAGATGGCCCGTCTGTTATTAAGAGTAAACACCTCATCCGAGGTCATTATCTCAACAATGCCACTCTTAGGCGACTGATAGGATCTCACATACAGATCATAAGTATCCTTTTCTGGAATTATCAGGTCCCCTTCAATCACATTCTCTGTTTTATAAGCACTGTAATCATAGATATTGATATCATGAATCCACCAATAGGTCTTAACTTCTGGTCGCTGAAAAGCCAATAAATCAATGCGCATGAAATAGGTAGTTTTAGGAGATACTGCCTCGCCAGTAAAGTTGATCGCTTCAAAATCTACCGATTCATTTGGCGCAGTTACATATTGAACCCCTATTTCTTCACGGTTTTTATCATAAAATCGAACTTTGACATGTAATTTATTGGTATGTCGACCAGAAATCAATATATTGTAGCTATAAGGCGTGTTTTCATCAGCCCTTATAAGGGCTGATTTTGCCACTTGCCAAATATCCTTTGGATCTCCTTTACTCAGCACACCATTCACAACACCAACCTCATTAAGATCTTTAATAGGATTGGCCTGAACATCATAGATGCTCGGTGTTTCTGCTTGAAAAAATGTATCCGTTCGAAGCATGGTATCAAAATCCATGATCAAAGCACCTTGGTAATTCTTTCTTAAATGCGGTTGGATGTTCAGCTTGCCCGAAGCAAATGTAACGACCACACCATGCCCTTGATCTAAGTCGAAATTCTTATGGATATTTCCTAGTTGCTGCATATACCAAGCCCAATCCGAATTTTTCAAATAGGTCTTGGACCATTTCAAGAAAGGATTCAGTTCTTGTACCCATTCGAATGGAAAGACCTTGTATTGTTTATCGATGCTACTTAAGTAAATATCCAAGTCCTCTACTACTTCTAATTGATCGCCTGGAAGAATGCCCTCTGTCAGGGATGTCTCCTGTTGATTAATGAATACAGTTGGCACTTCTAATGGACGATACCCATCTAACCTTTGATAGGCCTCGAGTTTATGCAAGCCATAAGGTGTCCATATCCGACGTGTAGGAACATTTGTCATCTGATGCTCCTGTTGATAGACTGAGAAAATGTCATTGTTATACACAAGAGGGAAGTCATTCTGTAGATTAAGTATCTCTTTATTGAAATCCTGTCGTTCCTCATGATCAATATATTCATCATGATAGACGAGGTGTTCCATGCCAAAGGCACTGATATAATTGCTGAAATATTCTGTGCGTCCTTGATCCATCAGCCATTGCAGGTAATTGATATAATAAGTCACCATTGGGTCATTGCCTTCATGATGGAAGACTGTCTCTACCGGTGTATTATATATGTGGACATCCCCAGTTGCCTTTGTTTTGTCATCAGATGTCTTCGTGTTCCATTTAGGTGTTGCCACACTATGAATGGGCCGTAACATTTGTTCAGCCACCGGTAAATAGACTACCTTCTTATTCGATCCCGCATAGTATTCCCTTAACGCCTCATACGCTGCCGGTTCTGTAATCGGTGCGTAATACTTGTCGACAAAGGCTGTTTTCATTGGCCAAAGATAAGCGATTAAGCCGACGGTTACCACTGCGAACAAAATGATATCCAATAATATCCCGCCACGTTTTTTTCTAAAAAGTAAAACCACTGCCTCTAGGCCAAAAATGAGCAAAATCGCATAACAAAGAGCCAACAAGCCAACTAACTTGTTGGGATCTCTAAAAACATTCCCGAAAAACGGCAGATTACAGAGCTTGAGAAAAATACTTGAGACCACAGGATAGTTCACCCCTGTTGCCAACAAAAACATAATCCCTGCAAGCAACGACACCAACAGTATGATGTGATGGCGAAATCCATAATACACGACACCAAATATAATAATGCCAATGAGAATGCCACCACCGACATAAAAGCCCAAGTTATAAGTGGCATCTGGAATCATCCGCCACCAATAGCTTATAAGGTACAACACTTCATGCCATGAGCTATTCCGACTGAACATTGTAAATGTATCAATGACGTTGATATTATGCTGAGAAGCAGATGCCCCTACTATGATGCTGCCTATGTAAATACTTAACCAGAAAAAAGAAAAGCCTATGAAACAAATACCGATCCATAGCAGTTTTTTTATCATGGCCAATAAGACTTTTTTAAGATTGCGATGACGATACAGCAAACTGTATTTAACCAATAAAAGTATAAATATTATGCCTAAGGCCATTACAGAATAAAAGAAATAGTGAATAGCCGCAGATGCAATTGTTAAAAGGTAGGCCAAAATAAACCCATCCCTATAATTCTCAGGGTAGACTTTCCCACTATACGGACTATAGGCTGGAATTATTTGATGAAGAAATTTATGATCGAAAACCTTGAAAAAATAAAGAAGTACAAGAGGAAACAAACTGTAACCCACCAATAAATAGATATGCTGAATTCTAAAAATGACATAGGGATTTAAGGCATAAAAGAGACTGCCATAAATAAGACTCAGAATTTTAGGTAAATCAAATTCTCGACTGGTATAAACCGAAACCAGCCTTTTAGACAGTAGGTAAGTGCTAAAAGCTGACATCATCAATAATTGATAAATAAAGGCCTTTAGGAACATACTCCCTCTAAAATTCAATAGGAAGGATAACAAATAGGTTGGTAAAACCACAAATAGTCTCGGGATATTTAACATCGACGTTGTGTTCCATCGATTATTCCATAGTCCAATAATTTCGTTAAGGTAACCTTTTGAATTAAATGGAAAGTCTATATCCGAAAAAACGATTTGTCCTGGTGTCCATAATAAATCTACGTAGACCACAATTCCTATAACCATTAACATAATGGCAAAGAAATCATACCGATATATATATATGTTTTTTTCAATGACTGTCTTTATGTTTTTTTGATTGTTTAACATGTCCATCATCTTCTTTCGGTAATCGTGTATTCAATTCCACAAGTTCTTCTTTTAGTGCATTCAATTCATCGTAGTGCATAACCACATCATCAATCCAGACAATCGCCTTGCCTAATTCTTCTTTAATTTTTGAAAATTCATGGGTATTACCGTTTTGTTTCAACGCATCCATGGTCATCATGGCATATACCTTATTGATCAATTTCCATGCAATTAATAGCCCAATGGTGATGAGAAACAAGACACCTGCAATTATTTTGACCATATATTGCCTTAAAGCACCTCTAAATGCTTGATCGGATTGTTGATGATACAGCAATAGATCAACACCATCAACCATCAATGGTTGAAATGCTACAAACAGGCCATTTTCCTGAATCACTTTTCGCTGACCATTTAGCATTTCATTTTTATAAGATTCATTGCTTAATTGCTGCAGGCGTCCATTTTGACTGTAGGCAACAACTCTCCCATAAGAATCATACAAAGTAAATTGTGAAACTCGTTCTGAGGTCAAAACGTCCAAATACTCTCTAAGATCAATTACATAACCAATGTAATAATCTTTACCAGATGTGACACGATGATATACAGAATAAATATTATCTTCTAATTTCGTCCATACAATTGGCGAATAAAAAAACAAATCACTTAGAGTGCGTGTAATAATTTCATCGTATCCATCAACTTCCTTGTGAACACCAACTTTCTGCTTTCCTTCGTCATATAAATAGATGGCTTGAATACCATTATGATCTTGTAAAAAGCTTTGAATCAAATAAATTGGACGTTCCTCGCCATAAGTAAGTTCTTTTCCAAGGTAGAGTGTTTCCGATTCCAATGCACCCAAGCTTTCTTCTAATTTTGCTGCTACTATTTGATTCTCCGTAACCACTCTAGTTTCTTCAACAGCCTTTAAGTTGTTTTTTACTACACCATAATGAAGCCCTAAAAATACTACTACACAAATCATCATAAATAATAAAAAATGTAAAAATATATAATACCGCAATCTACGCTTCATGGTCTCACTTCCTATTCTGCGTTATATAACTTCAGTTGGCCGATGTTACTTTTTATTACGATGGCAGATCTGTCGCCATAACGATCGTTGAAGGGATAATCCGAATTTTTAAAAATAACCTTATCTAGTGTATCCACTAAAATCCAATGGTCATATTCCTTGAATTTATATAAGTCCTCTACATCAACCATCACTTGGTCGATACTATTCTCCCTAAATTTTCTCGACCGCTGTATCGCCTCTTCGATTAATTCAATGGCCGACTGATCGATGGTCCATGGCTTCTCGATATATTTATAAACATGTCCTTCGTTAATCGCTTCAATAATTGATGCAACACGAGAGCTGCCGCTTAATATAATGCGAACCGTTCTAGGGCTGATTTCTTTAACCATTTTTGAGAATTTGATGCCGTTGTAGTCAGGCATCTGAATATCCGTCACCATCACATCAATATCAGTTGATTTTAAAATTTCTACTGCATCATGTACCTTCGTTGCAAAATAACACTTGATATTTGTTGCTTCAAACTTGCGCTCTATTATTTTTAATACATATGATTCATCATCTACAAACAATACACGTTTCATAAGATCCCTCCTAAATAATGATATATTCAATTTCAACGGTTTTTATATAAGTGAGTGCCGCTTCGTATAATTTTACCAAGATGCTGACATTCATTGTTTTGCCGGTGATTTCAATGTCTCTTCCAATGCGGCCCAACTCCCTAAATCCATAATTATCTGCTGATCCAGCTAAGCGGTGGCCATAAAAGACAATTTGTTCTTTATCATTGTTCTCTATAGCGCCTTTTAGGTCTAAGAGCAAATTTAACTGACTTTCCATAAATACTGGGACGAGTGTTTCAAAATCTTTATCTATGATTGCTTTCATTAGAAGCTCCTTCCTTTTTCTTTGACCAACATATCTGTCATGGATTTCAAAAATCCTAAAGAATCTTTGATGACATCTACATGAGAGCCCTCTCTATCTACAAATCTTACTGGTAATTCACATACTCTAAATTGATGTTTTTTAGCCACATTTAAAATTTTAAGATCGATGGCCAAGCCATATTTAATGTCTAGACTTGGAATCAAGTATGGCAACAATGCTGTTTTGAAAATTTTTAATCCCGTTTGGCTATCAGATACACCTTTAGGTAAAAAAGGTTTTGTTAATAATCGTTTACATGCACTGACAATTCTCCTAACCATCGGTCTATTTTCAGAAAGTAAATCCTTTGTACCAACTATAATGTCATAATACCCTTGATCTAATAAGTTCAGCATTCTGATAATGTCTTCAAACTCGTAACCATCATCAGCATCTGCAAATATAATCGTATCTTCAGAAATTACTTTGAAAGATTCTATATACGTACCCGCTTTTTTTGTATTGATTTTAATGTCATGAATATGGAATTGTTCTTTCATCATGACCGTATCGTTGCTTGTTTCCATTTCATCAATAATCTGCTCTATAAGTTCTTTGGAATTGTCATTGCTACCATCATTGATAAAATATACCGATAAGTTATGAAGTACGTCATCATTGAAACGTTTAATCTTTTGTACAAAGCTTTTTACATGTTCAATGCGATGGGCTTCATTGTAAACCGGAATAACAAAAGCGATTTCATTGCGTCGAACCGGCAAATTGGGATGTAATATACTTTCTATATTTTCCTGTATCCTATTGAGTTTATTGCCGCTGTATGCGATAGTCTCAGTTTTTCCAACACCATTGATACGACATAAATAATGATGAATAGTTGCGTAATCTTTTATGTCGATAATCATCAGTACCGGCAGCGATGGCCACGTCATTCTCGCCATATTAATTTGTGTAAGCGCTTGATCCAAGTCTACGTAATTGACAATCAATAGATCTAAAGCACGAATTTCAGAAGGCTTAGTTACCGATACTTCCTTATAGTCATAAGCTGATAGCAATTGTTGATAATTTACACGACGCTCTTTTTGTTCAATATACCCGATCATCTTCTCCACTCCTCATATTCATACGTTCATATATATCCAATTATTGTATATTCTTCAACTACTTTGTATCTACCCACTTCTCACTGGTTTACAACTCTATGTTTTAATATTTCCATGCAGCCAATTGCTGTTAATGCCACATACATACCGATCATGCCAAGTGTAAGAATCGGATGTTTGAAGTATTCCTTCACGTTATCCTTTTTATACATTACCGGTCTAAAGAAATACCACCGTTTAAATGCTTTTAACAATCCATTTTGCTCCGTTTCAAATGTTGTATTCATCATTTGGAAATGATATTTTTTCTTACCCAAAATATTTTTAACAGTCACTTTTTTCTCATCATGATATAGTCCTTTTCCCATGTGTTTAAAAATTTGTCCCCCCATTTCAATATAGCGAATCGTCGGTTGTGTCTCTTCAAATGCGACTTGCTTAGGATTAATCCCACCCGACTCCTTGAAAGCTGCCATTTTCCAAAAACGTGCTGCTTCGATACTGTTTGGATCCAGCTCCTCATTGGAGTTATTCACGATTTTTCTTTCGAACAATTTCACTTTTGTCATCAAGTTATGATGTGCCGATACCGGAATTTCATTAACAACAAGTGCGCCTACCGTTTTGCGTTGTTCCAGTGAGCTGACACACTCCTGAATAAGACCATCTTCAAGTACCATATCCGCATCGACAAACATTAAATAGTCCAGTTGTAATTTATATGCTACTTTTAGTGCTTCCGCTCTTGCTACACCACGTTCCTGATGGGGTAAAGCAAGCACTTTGGTAGAAGGGTATACTCTTTGAAATGCATATAATTTCTCCACTGTATCGTCAGTAGAACCATCGTCAGCGAAAATAGCAAATAGCTCTTTCTCTTGTAGTAATAAACTGTTCAGTAACTGGTGAATATAGCTACTGCTATTGTACGTTGTAATGATTAATGCAACTTTCATCTTAATCCCTCCTCTTCAAATACGACCATTTCATTTTCTAGTGTGGATGCTGTTTCACTCCATTTAAATTTCTTAGAAAACTCATGTGCTTTCCCTTTGATGTGTGTATAATATTTTTTATCTTCAATCGTTTGAATCATTGCTTTCAAAATACCTTGATCACAATTTGTCGATGTAATGGTTCCGGCTGAGCCTTTATTCACTGCATCAATAAGTCCTGGCGAATTATAGACAATACTTGGTGTTCCAACTGCTGCAGCTTCTGTTACTGTTAGTCCCCATCCTTCTCTATCAGAAGGGTAAAGTAAACTGTGACTACGACTCATTAACTCTAATTTCCGCTCTTCACTGACGAATCCATGGAATGTTATGTCTTTACCAATTTCTAAATCATATGCTTCAATAATCGGTTGAAGGACTTCTGATTTAAAGCCTTCATTTTCTTTTCCGACAATCCATAATCTTGATGAAGGGTATTGTTGTTTCAATTGACCAAAAGCCTTAACCGCTGCATCAATACCTTTGTATCTGGCGAATCGACCAACATAAGTGAATGTATAAACCGATTCTTTTGGTTGAAACATTTCCGGTGTCCATGGTTCAAAGTTGATGCCTTCAGGTAATATTCTGACCCACTTCTCTTTAAATCCAAGATCTAGTAAATCTTGTTTTGTTGAAGGGGATACCGTAAAACTCAAATTGCGTCGATAAAGCTTTGTCATCCAATTCTCTGAATAATAACCGATTTGTGCAAATGGAAATTTCAAATTACGCATCCATAGTTCTCTACCCATTTGATGAATAAAAAAGATGCGCTTTGTTTTTGATACCCAAAACGGGGTAAAGAAGCGATGTTCGTTACACTGATCAATGACGTAGTCTATATTTTTTCGATGTTTGAAATAATACATCATGCTATATAGGATTACTGAAAAGATGTTCCCTTTTCTGATATAGGTTACCCCATCAATAACTTCTTCTTTCTCAGCGCCTTTAAATAGTGGTGATAAGTGAATGATGTCAAAGGACTCTTTATTGACACGTTTTAACATTTCGTGAGTAAAAACTTCTGCGCCACCTTTTTTAGGGGCTTTAATATCTCTCCAAGATAAAAATAGTAATGTTAATTTTTTAGTGGGTTTCATAAGATTTACCTCCTTTTTGTAGAAATCAATTGTTATCAATAATGCGATTAGGCTAAATGTCAATAACTCAACAATGACAATTTGTTGTAAATTTTGGTGATTAAACAGTAACCCTATGGTAAGTCCAATACTCCCTAGAATTAAATATTTTAAATAGGACTTTCGATCTTGTATAATTTCCATCGTTACAAAGTAACTGGCGATCACAAAAGCGAAGTAACTAATGGCCTGTAAAAAGATATACTCTTGAGCTTCTATATAGGTAGTTCCAAATAACCAATCGATTGTTTTTGGAAAAACTGTTTTATACAGCGTCAATGCTACTAATCCGCCTGAAATACACAGTGTAATAAACCGGTTGAGCCATTGGCGGAATACTTTTGAATCGTATTTATATTTGCTAAGCACTGGCACCAGAACTGTGATGATACTAAAGCCAACGTGCATATATACTTGACTGTATTTAATGCTAACGGCAAATATGCCTGATTGTGATGGAAGAAAATAATTGGTGATAATAAGTGTTGTAGCAGTCAAATAGTAGTAAAAGAAATTGGCACTGAAGATACGTCCAAATTGTTTATCCACTTTCATTTCCCTATCTGTCGCCTTCATTAGAGAACCTATTTTTCGATGATCGACGTATAGCGCGCCCATCAATCCAATCAATACACCAATAACAGCAAATGTTTTTTCTCTGTATAGGAATAACAAAACGACGATACTCATTAATTTGATAATGGCTTCAATATAAAAACTTCTACTAAGAAGTAGGAATTGTTTCTTTCCTTGATAAACACCTCTATAGATACTGACAAATCCATTGGTGATGAATATAAAAATAACTAAAATGAGAATGCTGTAATTGACTCTCAACAACCTCTTTGTCAATGGTAGGCTTATCAGTAACAAACCACCAATTTTGAGAATGATGTTTTGACAATATTTCTTTAATGAATAAAACTGTTCATCTGTCCACATCGGATCTGCAATCATTTTTGCTACATATATTTGTAATGAAACACCTGTGACCATTATTAAGGTAATAAATGAAAATACAGCATTTAATATCCCGTATTCATTTTTTGTAATCATCCAACTGGTATAGATATGAACCATTAAGTTAAATGCATTGATCAATGCATCCAACACTGGAAATAAGTGCCCCTGAAATTTAATGACTTTCTGTTTCAATATATCCATGATGTCCTCCCTTCTGTTTATACATCTACTTTACAAAGAAAAAGTAACTACCATTCAAGATTATGTAAACATTTTATTTACATAACCTCGTACAGTAGTTACAAAGAGGTTTTACACTAGAGAAAAGAATTTAAGAGGAGGTTCCCATGAAAAATTATGCGATTATTATGGCAGGTGGATCTGGCACAAGATTTTGGCCAGTAAGTAGACAAAGTAAACCAAAACAATTTCAATCAATTGGTTCTGAAGATACATTATTAAATGATACTGTGCACCGTTTAGAACGAGTTGTTCCAATCGAGCATATTTATATCGTTGCTTCTTTGGAACACGAAGTGTTGTTGAAGGAGTCATTGCCTTCATATTTTCCAGAAAACAATTTACTATTTGAACCAATGGTGAAAAACACAGCGGCTGCAATCGCGGCATCTGTTCGATATCTCAGCAATCAATTTGGTGATATCAATGTTGGTATTTTTCCAGCTGATCATCACATTGAAGATGTTGATGCTTTTGAAGCAGCAGTGAGACAATCATACACCACTGCGATTGACGTTGACGGCATGGTCACACTTGGCATTCCTGTAACATTTCCATCGACAGGTTATGGCTACCTGGATGTTTCTCCTGAAGATAATGGGAAAGGTATTTACGAACTTCAGCAATTCATCGAAAAACCAACTCATGAAAAAGCAATGGCCTATATGTCAGCTGGACACTATTTTTGGAATGCAGGTGTTATATTCTCTAAATCCACTGTATTGCTGAATAAAATTTTTCAACACTTACCAGAACTCTACTACTACGCATCACAAGTAACCTATTGGCACCAGGAATTGACTTCAGGAGCTCTTAAAGAATTATATGAAGCAATGCCATCTATTTCAATCGACTATGGTGTACTTGAAAAGTGTGAACGCTTGTTGATGGTTCCACTAGACGCAGGGTGGAGTGACTTGGGAACGTGGGACTCAATCCCCGCACTTCTTGATAAAGATGATTTGGGCAATGTTAACGAGGATGCTCATATTCTTATGGACACAACAAATTCATATATCCATTCTAAGAAAAAATTTGTGGCTGCAATAGGTCTGGATGATCTTATTATCGTCGACACCAATGATTCATTGCTCATCTGTAAAAAAGATCATGTACAAGATATTAAAAAGCTGGTGACATTGCTAAAGGAACAAGGCCGTATGGAATTGATATAAAAAAAAAGGTATAGCGCAATTTAATTCGCTATACCTTTTCTATATGTCCTTTTATAAAAAATCTTCGTAATCCAGTTCATAGACTTCAGCCAATTGTTGCACGACGTGGAAAATCACTGTAGAAGCCAAGTTGGCAGTAACGTTATCTCTATCAAACCTTGGAGATACTTCTGCAATATCAAAGCTGACCATTTTCTCTGATCGTACGATGTGTTTTAACGCCGTCAAGACAATCCATGGTTGTAATCCAAGTGGTTGAGCACTGCTGACCCCTGGTGCAAAAGCAGATGCAAAAACATCCATACAAATCGTCACGTAGATCGCTTCCTTATTTTTCATGAATCGATCAAGGGAGGCAAAGACATCCACTAATTTTTCTTGCGTGATATCTCTGGCAAGATCGTAGCGAACATTTAATTCTTTGGCTGTTTTAAAAAGCTGTCTCGTGTTCCCTCTCTGCTGAATACCGAGACAATAATAACTGAAGTCCAAGCCTTCATCCTTGCAGACGTCTGCAATTTGTCTAAACATGGTGCCAGAGCTGGCTGTTTCATGATATGGTCGAATGTCAAAATGTGCATCAAAATTCACAATGCCCAGGCGTGGTTTTTCTGTTTTCGTCTTTAAATTTTTAATAACCCCCTGGTAGTTACCAAAAGCAACTTCATGACCGCCACCCATGACAATCGGGTAAAGATTTAAGGACAATACCTTTTCCACAAGAGCTCCAAGGGCTTCTTGACTCTCGTGCAGTGGAATGCCTTCTCCTTTTATATCTCCAACATCAAAAAGTTTAAAGTCCTGCTTAAAATGACAAGGCAAGTTGACCAGTTCACGTCTGATATGTTCCGGTCCTTTTACTGCACCAGAACGCCCCTTATTCAACTGAACGCCTTCATCGCAACAATAGCCAATCAAGGCAATACCAAATACACCTTCAAAAGGTTTTACTGCTGTGTCATTTAAATCAATATATTCCATCCATTGATGCCAACGGAAGGCATCGTAATCTGTTGTGCTATCAACACGACCTGACCAAGTCCCCGGTTCAGTCGGAAAATAATGCTTAAGCATAATTAATCATCTCCATTTCAACTACAGATGATACATCATTTTTGCCAAAAGTGATAGCGTTTTTTGATTTATTAATAAAAAAAGTAACTGATAAATCAGTTACCCTCAACTTTCTTCATTTTACTATATGCTACTTTGGCTTCTGCCCATTGATCTCTGGTTACTCTTTCCAATGCTTGGTTTTCCCTCATGCCTTCCGCCTGCAATGCCATTCCAAGCCATTCAACAGACATTTTGTAATTTTCAAGCTGCCTCGCCACTTCCCCCATTAAAAATAGTACATTCACTTCATTCGCCGGATTCTCGTGTAATGGCTCGTTGGTATAGGATTTTTCAAACATATCATATGCATGTTGCAAAAAATCCCTTTCTTTTGGATCGTCTAGATATCTATACAGCCAAGCTATCTTCAAGCACAATTTTCCTAACTCACTAAATGGAACATGCATAATCGTGTAATTTAAGAGCACCAATCGATGAACCTCTATTGCTGCATACGCGTCTCGTTTACCGACAAATTTTCTTTTTTTCCATTTAGGGGTGATTTTATTCATCACTTCTGCTTTTCCACTCTCAGTGACCTTGTCAAAATCTCTTTCAAGTGCCGCATAACCACATTCAGAACAAACATATGCCGTATAAAATATAGGATTCGTATCTTCATAATAGGGACAGTTGTCTGGATCTCTTTTAAGAAATCGAAGCATTTTCGAACGGGTTTTTGTTACTTGAATTTTTTCACCGCAAACCGGGCAAATCACTTCTGTTTCATAAAATGCGTCGATTTTTTTATCAGCCACATTCGTCGCCTCCAATCTAAAGCCCTCTATATCATATATACCCTTTTCATAAGAAAAACACCTACAAACATGCAGGTGTTTTAAATTCGTTATTCAATTATTAATAATCTATTTTAATACTTGAATTTTGCAATCATATCGGATAAGTTATGACTTGATTCTCTAAGTCCTCTTGCATTTCTAGCAATTTGTTCTACCCGGTCTTGGAATTCATCTGCAAAAGCCGCCACTTCTTCTGTGGATGCCGCTGTTTCCTGGGAAACACTTGCAACATTTTGAATCGAACTGACAATATCACTTTTCTTATGGTCGACAACATCAATACGACCGTTGATGTTACTAATCCGCTCTAACATTTCATTCAGCGAGCCTGATACATTCTCGAAATCATTCTTAGACTTTTCAACGGCTTCTGATTGATTTTCCGATAAAGTCAACACATTTTCCATTAACTTCTTCGTATCACTAACCTGTTGCTGAATTTCTGCAACAATTGCCGAAATCTCAACAGTGGAATGATTTGATTCCTCTGCCAATTTGCTGACTTCATTGGCTACTACTGCAAAACCACGACCATGTTCACCAGCTCTCGCGGCCTCTATGGATGCGTTTAACGCAAGTAGATTCGTTTGACTCGAAATATCATTGATGGCTTCAGTGATTGTAGAGATTCTTTCTACTTTTCTATACAATTCACCGATGGCGTCATTAATTTCATTGGATGCCACAATATTGTTCTGATTACTTTCATGCAACTTTATCATACTATCCTTGCTGACATCATTAATCTTCTGTATCTCAATTGAGTTTGTTTCCATCAATTGAGAAATTGAATTGATTTCATTGATTTCCTCACCAAGTTCCGCTAAGTTGTTTGCTGTTTCCATTACATCAGACGCTTGTTCAGTTGCGCCTTCAGCGATTTCCGATGTGATCGACGACAGTTTTTCAGACGATGTGTTTACTTCACCTGTAATACCATCTAATGCATTTGATATATCTTCTAAGCTGCCACTGGCTGCAGAAATTTCCACAACCATGTCTCTAATGCTACCAACAAATTTATTGAAGTTTTCTGCTAGTTTCCCAATTTCATCATCTGTTTTGACTTCAAGGTTAGATGTTAAATCTCCATCACCAGATGCAATCTCTTTCAATTTATCGTTAACATCAGCAATTGGTTTTACGATGGCTTTTTTACCAAAGTATAGACCAAATAGCAACATTAACGCACCAAATACCGTTAATCCAATAAGAATAATCTTGAAATTGCTTACCTTTTGATTGTATTTTTCCTGATACATATTAACAATATTATTCATGCTGTTCTTAATTGGCATAGCCTCACTTGTTAATAGCATCATATCAGCATCTGTTGCCGTGTCATTCACAACTTTCTCAGCATCTTCGATATAAACTTGATAATTTGCCTCAAGCGCTTTTATCGCTTGAACAATTTCTTGATCAGAATTTGCGCTGATATTGAGTGACGCATTTCCTTCTACAAGCGCCTCCATAATTTTTTGATATTTTTCTAACTCTACTGTCAGAGTCTCTTTAGCAAATTTTACATCTGAGACATCTGTTGCATCATCATAGATTTGAAGTGCATAGTTACTGATCAGCATAGTCCTCATTCGCTGACTTCCTGATAAGTTAATTGCGACACCGTCTTCTTCCATATTACTGAACGTACTAAATGCAACAAATATTGTTATGACAAATGGTAGGAATATCAGTAGGAATATGAGTAATAGTTTATTATTTATACTTTTCATTGCTTGCCTCCTATTATGTATTGTTAAATTATTATAACACTAAAACCAACTCAATAATAGCCTAATTATAAAAATGTAACAATTACAATTTTCAACTCAGGGCTCGACTTTCTAATAATCATCAACACTGAGATTGCAACAAAAGACACATCGCGAAATGTGTCTTTCTTGAGAGTTTGCTATAGTGTAGTTTCTCATTAAAGAGTTGCTTCACTGATACTGCTTTTGAACTCATTATTAAATATTACTGGTTTCGGTAATTGAATACCCAGTGTTTCTTTGAAAACGTCTTCTACAGTTTCAGCTAAAATAAATGTCAACGCCTCGCGAACTTCTTCGGGAATATCCTTGATGTTCTTCTCATTATCCTTTGGTAAGATAATACGTTTTATACCAGCTCTATGAGCAGCCAGAACTTTTTCCTTGATGCCACCGACTGGAAGAACAGCCCCTCTGAGTGAGACTTCACCAGTCATCGCAAGTTTCGAATCAACCGCTTTGCCGAGAACCAGCGAAGCCATCGTTGTCAATAAAGCCACACCAGCTGATGGCCCATCTTTCGGAATTGCGCCAGCAGGTACATGGATATGGGTATCATACTTGTCAAAATCAATACCTTCTAGATTTAAGGTCAACCTTGAGCGAATCAAACTTTGTGCAATATGGGCTGATTCTTTCATGACATCCCCCAGTTGTCCCGTTAATTTCAGTTGACCTTTACCAGGCATCATTGCGCCTTCGATAAAGAGGATATCTCCACCAACCGGGGTCCAAGCTAAGCCCGTCACAACGCCAGGCGGGTTAAACGACATCACTTGATCATGATGTCTTGTTTCATTGCCAAGAACATCCAGCAACATATCCGCTTCAATGACGTATGGCGTCTTTACTTCTTTTGTAACGATCTTTTCGGCTGACACTCTTGCAACTTTGGCGAGTTGACGTTTCAGACTTCTTACACCAGCTTCACGGGTATAATTTTCTATAATTTCTTTCATGGCTTCTTCACTGATTTGAAGCTGTTCATTTGTTAGTCCATGTTCTTCTAGAACTGCATCCATCAAGTGTTTCGTCCCAATATGATACTTTTCATGATTTGTATAACTACTTATTTGAATAATTTCCATACGATCTCGTAACGGTGCGGGAATCGTCGACAAATTATTGGCAGTTGCAATAAAGAACACATCAGATAAATCATATGGCACTGACAAATAGTGATCTGCAAAGGTATTATTTTGTTCAGGGTCAAGAATCTCTAGTAATGCACTGGCTGGATCTCCATGGGCAGAGGCAATTAACTTGTCGACTTCATCTAAGACCACCACGGGATTACGTTGTTTAACCTTTTTCATCCCTTGAATAATCTTACCTGGCATAGCACCAATATATGTCCTTCTATGACCACGCATCTCGGCTTCATCCCTAACACCACCAAGACTAATACGTACGTACTCCCTGTCAAGTACTTCAGCAATGCTCTTTCCCAAACTAGTTTTACCTGTTCCTGGAGGTCCAACAAGAAGTAAAATTGATCCCTGTTTGTTCTTTTTAAGCTTCATGACAACCAAGTGTTGAATGATTCTTTCTTTCACTTTTTCGAGGCCATAATGGTGTTCATCCAGTAGTGTTTTTGCTTTTTCAATATCAATCGGTTTGATACGCGGCTTTTTCCACGGCAAACTGACTAACATTTCCAAATAACTTTCAATGACGTTTGCTTCTGCACTACTCGGATTTTGTCGTTTTAACTTCTTGAATTCATCCATGGCCACTTTCATGATATCCTTTGGCATTTTGGCTTTCTCAATAAGTGTAGCGAAATCCTTCTTTTCTCCACTTTCATCAGCTTCACCAAGTTCCTCTTGGATAGCTTTTAATTGTCTTCTGAGCATTTGTTCCCGATAAGCCTGACTTGCATCCTGTTCCATCTTTGACGCCAACTCCATTTGGAATTCTATCGCTGTTTTATGTTCAATAAACATATCAATGAATCTTAAGCTCTTTGTCTTTAGTGACGTGATTTCTAGAAATTCCTGGCGCTCCTCAACAGAAACATTTATGAATGGCATGATATACGCAATCAATGGTGTTATCTCCTCGATGGTCTGTACATGCTCAATAACTTGCTCCGAGCCACTGAAATTCTTAGCAACCTCCATAGTAAGTTCTTTGATATAGGCCAGTATTTCAGTTTTATTCTTTTCATCTAAATCATCAATATCAGGTAACAATTCATAGGTGGCACGTATGCCATCAGTTGTTGAAATGAAATCAACAATTTCTACTCTTTCCATAACGTCAATCGAAAGTTCAAACTTACCTTTGACATTTTTAATGCTATTGACCTTTACCAAAGTACCAATGGTATAGTACTCATCATTGTACTTACCTAAGGCAATGCCAAAATAATCATCTCCTGCCGTTCCACCGAATAATGCATTACCGATATCCTGACTCACTCTAATGACCATTTCTCGTCCTTGTAACAATATCGTATCCGGTATTTCAATAACCGCTAAATCATTTCTTACGTCTTCTATTTTCATTTATTTTCACTCCTTAACTAATTAGTTATTATTACCCTAACTATTCTACTAAAAAAAATTCACCTAAGTCATTCGGTTACGAACAGTATAGCATTTCAATTTTTACGATTCAAGAAACAAACTTTGAACAATTTGTGAACGGATAAACGTATAAATGAAAAAACTTCCTTTCAGCGGGAAAGGAAGTCAATAATAACTTATGTTTTTTCTACAACTAGTCGACCTAGTGATGTTCAACGACATTTTTAATGTCTTGAAGATCTTCAAGCAATGATTGTTTAGTTGAAGTTTTCAACAACGAACCGAATAGAATGTTTGTTAATCGAGTAGAAAAGTTCTGAGGTTTCGCTTTGAAATCAACCAACAATAGATTATGGTCTCCTTCAGGTTCAATTGCGTATGTCGAATCAAACGCCATACCATGGCTTTCTGCGTGAGTTTTGTAGTAACTGTTTTCTTTGTATTCAGTAATACTAATAACTTCACTTTCTTCTTTACCGTACATTGTTCTGGTTTCTTGCCACTTGAGACCATTTAAAGAGTGATTTGGATTTTCTATAATTTCTACGTCATTGACAGCTTCAAGTGTTTCTTTTTCATGTTCAATATCTGTCATAACGCGCCAAATTTCCTCTTTCGTTGCTTCAATGGGAATGGATACTCTAAATTTCATTAACCTCATCCTTTCACAATGAAAATCCAACAATGGTTATCATTATATAGATACCCACAAATGCGTTCTTTAAGCACCAAAACTCACTCTATCACAAGTTTATAATGGATGATTACACTCGCAACTCAATACGCGTTCAATCATTTTTTCAAGTACTTCTCGTTCCTCAGATGTAAAATCATCAAAACAAAGGCCAAGAATCTCATCCTCGATTTGGTACAACTGCTTTCTGAGCCTTATCGCCTCTTCTGTCAAACTTAAGTAAACACTTCTTTTATCTGTTGCACAATCACATTTTTTTATATAGCCTAGACCTTCATACTTAGTCACTATATCCGATAAAGAAGATTTCGATATTTGCCATTTTGATGCCAGCTCATTGAACAGCACAGGCTCCCCTGATTCAGGCAATATATAAAAAAGTGGTATATGATTCCTTAAAATTGGTAAATTTGCTTCTTTTATTTTTTGACTAACCTGTGTATCTAAATAGCTTGATAATTCTCTTATTTTACCAATCAAACACCTAGTTTTCATCCGAACCTCCTACTTTGTACGATTTCGAAGAAAATTGTACCACGCTACTTTTTGTCTGTCAATTTTGATACTTTATGAATTTCGTGGGTATCTTTATTAATAGGAAGTGGAGGCGATCGTGATGATTAAAGTAACAATTGATTTGCATATACAACGTTCAGCGAAAGAGGTTTTTGACTTTCTTTCAAATATGGAAAACAATGCTTATTGGCAACAAGGGATGGATCGTTGTGAGATTTTAGATAATGTGCCACTTCGCGTTGGTCAGGAATATATCCAAGAAGCGCATTTCTTGGGTCAGCCCATCAAATCACATTTTAAGATTATCGAATTCGAACCTGGTTATTTAATCAAAGCAACTACTTTAGAAAGTACATTTCCCATTACATTTACAAGAATTGTGACTGGTGATGATGAGCGCTGCCGCGTACAGGCATATATAGAAGGTGACTCTAAAAAATACTTCAAATTTTTAGAGCCCGTTGTAGAGCGTATCGTATATAAAATGATTCACAGAGATTATTATCGGTTAAAAGACCTGATGGAACATTATTATTAGAAATTAAATAACTTCACAGCTTCAACTTTCTAGAGCAGCAAAGTTGAAACTGTGAAGTTCTTTTCAGTTAAAGGAGACTTTCGCCTAGGGCGAAAATCATTTATTTTTGCAGCTTGGACAATTGTTCAATGGTTTCAAAATGACGTGAAATACTTTCTCTGCGCACACCGGACTGCTCAGCTAATTTCTCAACCGTAAGTCCGCCTACACCTTCATTGGCAATAATGGTCATAGCGCATGTAACAAGCTGTTGTTTTGTTTCCTCGCCATTAATAGACGATACCAGATTATCCGAAATATACGGATTCTCCAGAATAGCCCTTTCCATCTGATTAATATCGTAAGATACTTGTATCACCTCTGATGTAACCATGGTTTCAACAATTTCGACAACCATGTACATAGCTCTTGAATCCCCTGCTTTCGGCTTTCCTACCGATCCCGGATTCAAGAATTGTTTTTCGTTCAACTCTACATGATATGCTATATGCGTATGACCACATATCAAAATGTCTTCTGTTAGATCAGCCACTACTATAGCCATCTTTTCAAGATCTTCATACAAGTAATCATCAATCCCCAAAGGACTGCCGTGTAATAAACGAATAGTTTTATTCTCTATTGTTAAAACCAATGCTTCAGGTAAATTGTTGATAAATGATTGGAATGTCAAATAGACATAAGCACTCTCACTTTGACACAACTGTTGTTTTAAGAAGAGTTCTGAGTGAAAATTAGCAATCACCATAACACAGTTATGTCACTTTGACATTACTAGCGAACATTTCTCCATAGATAAGTTATACTGTGTATCTGTTTAATTTCAACAGTTTCAGCTATTCCATAAGCTTATTGTTTGTTTTGGCATCACATTTGCTTTATATAATGTCATCAAAGATGATCGACTATCGGAGTCGGCATACAGGCGCTGCTATTAGAGCCGCGTATATTTAATATGGAGGTCTTAATAATGAGCAAAAGGGTAGAATTTTTATACTTACAACAAGAGGACTGTGTAAAAGCAGGTGGATATGATATGGCTGGAACGATGAAAGCGACTGAGCGTTCATTCTTCCTTCACGGTAAAGGCGATTATATGTTGCCTCATAAGCCAGTGCTCAGATGGGGTGGCCCCGAAACCGAAGAAACAATTGGTCGTATTATGTCTATGCCTGGCTTCTTAGGCGGTTCGGAATACGCTGAAGAATTAATTGAAAGAGATTTACTAGGCCCAGTAAATACATCGGGCATCAAGTGGATTCCTAGTAAACCACACAATCCCAAGAAATATGGCTTACCAAGAGCAAATGCTATCATCATCATCGTTGATCCTGATACATTGATGCCAGTATGTATTATGGATGGCGCATTGGTATCAGCTATGAGAACTGGCGCAGCAAGTGGCGTTGCCATAAAATACTTGGCGAATCCAGGATCTGAAGTCATGGGACTCGTTGGTGCGTCTGTACAAGGGATTACACAAACACTTGCATTTAAAGCCGGTATGCCATCATTAAAGAAATGTAAAGTTTACGACTTAAATAAAGAAACGTCTGAAGCCTTCTGTGAAAGAATGTCAAAAGAAATCCCCGACATGAAGTTCATTGCCGTTGATTCTGCCAAGGAAGCCTTTGTGGACAGTGATGTGATTTCAACGGCAACAATGGCAAAAGCACCATACGTTGACGGATCATGGTACAAAAAAGGTGCTGTTCACTGTGAAATCTCATTCTGGGACACACCAACCGAGGCATTATTACATGTGGATCACGTTGTGGTAGATGATTTCGATGCAGTGGCAGGTCACGGTGTGGATGTTAGTTATAGAGCTGTAAAAGAAGGGGTTATTCCAAGAGAAAAAGTGACTGATCTTGGTCAAACTGTTGTTGGAAACATTCAAGTAAGACAATCAGAAGACGATATCATCTTCTTTAATCCTATCGGAATGGGAATACATGATTTATCGGAAGCACATAGAGTATATACAAATGCTGTCAATAAAGGCATAGGTGTAAAATTACCACTTTGGGACAACCCAATCTTAGGATAGTCGCTTCTTATAAATTTATTATAATAGACAGCAAAAAAGCATCGCCATCAATCCATTGATTGAGTGGTGATGCTTTTTTTCATATTGATTCTCTGATACACTAAAAGAGTAGAACTTCAGGAGGTCTATCTATGCTTAATTATTTGAAATGGATTGCTGTCGGTATATTCGCCGGACTCATGATCCTAATTACATCCTCATTGTTTCATCAGGAGATTGGTCAATTTAAAAACCTAGTGACACGCCCTGTCATCTATAACAACAAAACGATGACCATTGGTAGATCCTTTAATTCGATTGCCTTGGATCCTGCTATTACCATTGACCAAGAATCCTCAAAGGTAACCGTCAATATATACGAAAACCTCGTTGCCTATAACCGCGATAAAATAGTGCCTAGCCTTGCAAGGTCATGGACCGTCAGTGAAGATGGCCTAACATGGCAATTCACATTGCAAGAAAATGTGTTCTTCCATGATGGTACGTCATTTAACGCAGATGCTGTCACCTTTAATTTTAACCGTTGGATGGATAAAACAAGTCCATATCATGCAGGTAATTTCCAATACTGGAACATTGTATTTGGTGACACGCCTTGTATCATCAAAAGTGTACAAACACTCTCTGATTATATTGTTGAAATCAAATTATGTAAGCCCTATTCACCATTCCTGAGTACATTGACAATGCCGGCATTTGGAATTGCAAGCCCAGAAGCTGTTATGAAATACAATGAAGACTTTAAGTACAAACCTGTTGGCACCGGGCCTTATGTTCTTAAATCCTGGGATGAAACCGGTGAAATCATTCTTGAAGATAATGTGAATTATTGGCGAACCCGAGCCAACATTAAAACACTTGTCTTTAAGCCTATTCCAGAATCTGCCGACCGAGTAGCGTTGTTGAAGAACGGCGATATTCAATTTTTGGATAACCTTACAGCTTCTGAAGTAAGTGCTCTTGAAGATGTAGAGAATATAGACTTAGTAAGACGTCCCTTTACGAACGTCGGTTACTTGGCAATGAACTTGGACAACCTATTTCTGTCCAACCGTGGTGTTCGACTATCAATTGCGTCTGCTGTCAAAAGAAATCTTGAAACCAAACTGGAATTAAACAGTTTTAGTAGAAACACAGACAGTTTTATTCCACCAGGAATCTGGGGGAGCAACAACAATATCAATCACCGATTTATACACCCAGACACTTCAAAAGTGGTGTTCAATGCGTACGATCCATCCGATCGTGAACTGAGACTTCTTGTAATGAAAGAGCCAAGACCTTATTTTCCTGAACCGATGAAAATAGCTGAACAGGTCAAAAGTTCATTGGAACCATTAGGCGTCACTGTTACGATTATTGAACAACCGTGGGATGTGTTTCTAGAAACAATTCAAAACGGAGAATATGATTTGTTGTTAATGGGATGGATTGCCGATGTTATGGATCCTGACAATTTTCTTTATACATTTTTTTCGTCTGAAAACATCGAGGACGGGGCTATCAGTAACTATGCACGTTATAAAAACAAGAGAGTGGACCTTTTATTGACACTGGCAAGACAAGCGGCGAATCACAGTTTCAGAGAATCACTCTATAGAGAGGCACAAGAACTCATCATCAGCGACACCCCTGCAATACCTCTTGTCAACACGATGACAATCGTTGGCGTCAACAAGGCTGTAGATGGTTTTGTTCCTACGATAAACGGATTGGAATCTTTAAATACTCTAGACTATGAAATGGAGCAATAGTATGAGGAATACCGATACACCTAAAAAAATACTATTGATCGTTACAGGCATGCTTATTGTGTTCGTTATCAACGCAGTCATCAATCCGCAAGTAGCGCTTCAACCAATACCCAACAATTATCCGTTAAGACCTTTTTCAGCTGAGATGATTCTGATCACTTCTGCTGGCCAAAGTACGGATGCCTATATATTTCATGATATTGCCAATGATTATCACTTGAATAATCATTTTATGCCTGAAGTCGACACCTACGATTTACGTGCATATAGCTCAATCGTTTTTGTCGTTGGTTACAGTGATGTCGGCATGATGCTCAACGATGTTACTTATGCAAGTGAAGTAAAGCGGATTAGAAAAATTCTTCAGACCGCTGAAGCTGAACAGCTACCTGTCGTTGTAACTTACTTAGGTGGAGATGCTAGGAGAAGCCCTAAAACGGACGCACTACTAGAACTGGTATGCAATGCTGCCGATTTTATTATTTTGACAACCGATCAGGAGCAAAGCGAGTTCACTAATGCCCTTACTAACAACGGCTCGATTCCAATGACCGCAATACAAAATGTGGATCAATTATCCATTCCATTGGCTTCAATATTCAAATAGGAGGAGCAAGATGCGTCATTCTAGAGAAACATTAAAATTTTCATCCGTATTGATTGTCCTCGGCTTCTTTTGTTTTATTTGGCCGCTCACAACAAGCAATCAACTCTTTGATGTAATTGTTAACATTCGAACGGCCATTACAACCGGTGACGGTGGACTTTTAATTTTAACCATTATATCCACCTGTATATTTTTCATGTTACCAAGTTTCTTTATCTATATCTGTTTAGATTTAATTTACACTCAAAAGTCAGCGTTATTTCATCATTTTGGAATTGAACGGAACTCTTTTATAATTTTTGTGTATGGATTTTTATTGGTACTGTCTCAGATATATGGTTATTATCCCATCGAACCTGTTACATCATTTATCGGACTTATATTAACATTGATTCTCGTATGGTTCTCTACCTGTCAACCATCTTCTATTATGCCGAAGCTATTTATAGGATTACAGGTTTTCCTGGTTGTACAATGGGCAAATATCGTTCCGTCTTTTAATGACTACAACCTTGGCTCAAATGACCTGTTCATCAGTTTAAAAGTAGCCAGCGATTATCTCGATACTTCAAGCAATATCAAAAGTATTGCCGTAGCCTTCGTTCTACCATTGTTTTTATCTTCTCTAATGACCGCTTTTATCGTTAAATTATACAATCAAAACTTGGCAGTTGCAGAGGAGAATTTTCAACATGAATTAGACGTAAAAGCGATGCAAAAGAAAATCATGACCAACCGTTCGTATCAGGAAATCAATGCCCTTGCTCACGACTTAAAAACACCCCTTGTAACCATTCAGGGTTTAATGTCATTATTGGCACTGACAAAAGATTCTTCTAAAATTGAAAGTTACGGCCACACGGTCAACGAAGCCATACAAAAAATGAGTGATATGATTTCCAGTTTTTTATACGGCAATATGAAAGAATCAATTGGAGTCCTCGATTTAGTTAATTACATACGTACGCAAATACCTGTAGAGGACGAAGGCATTCACTTCAGTGTATACGTTGAAGAAGGACTGCCACCGCTACAATTGAATAAGATCAGAATGGCACGTGCACTGATAAACCTAGTAGAAAATGCTATTTTGGCACCTACAAAGCGAGCCTATAAGACCATAGTTCTAAGGGCATTTATCAAAGAAGACCACATCGTGATTTCTCTTACAGATGATGGTCAGGGTATCAAACCTGAGGATTTAGAAAAAATTTGGACTATTGGTTATTCGACCAATGAAACTTCAGGCCTCGGACTCCCCTTTACAAAACAAACTGTTTTAGAAAACAACGGCACCATTGAACTTGTTAGTGCCTATGGAAAAGGGACAACTGCCAATATTTACTTCCCACTTAATCTTTCTACAAAAAGGAGCATACCCAATGAGTAAACCTAGAATTCTTATTATAGACGATGAACCAAGTATCCTATTCATGCTTCAAGAAATATGTACCTATTGTGGCTATGATGCGATTACAACGACAGCAGGGCAAGAAGGATTTAGATTGATTCAAGAAGAGACTTTCGATCTTGTGATTCTTGATTACAATATGCCGGGATGGGATGGCTTGACGACCACTAAAAAAATCAAGGCCTATGATGCCTCTTTACCGATACTTGTATTGACTGTAGATGAGCAACAGCAAACTGCTGACAAATTTATGGAAGCGGGTGCCAACGACTTTTCCATCAAACCGATAAAGGCCCCTGACTTAATTGCACGAATCAAGGTCCATCTACAAATACGTCAGATGCAACAGCAAATGAAACAGAAAAAAGATGATCTGTATATCGAAAAGGGGATTTCCTATGCAACACTACTGGTTATTACGGATTATCTTAAAAAACAAACAGAGGCAGTGACCTTTAAAGATATTTCATCTGGGGTGAACTTAGCCTACCAAACCGTACATCGCTATGTAAAATACCTAGAAAACAATGACCATCTTGAAATTATGCCTGTCTATGGTCAGATGGGACGTCCAAAAAATAAATATAAACTGGCGTCTGGATTTGACATCAATGCACTATAAGCCGGCCTAAAACATAATAAGCGACATAATTAAAACCCACTGATACAGTGGGTTTTATACGTTATTTTATCCGACTACCCATAGATAATCCGACCGTATCATAATACTTGACGATACGGTCACCTGGCATTAATCCAGCAAGTGTTTCAATGCTGCGATTCGACTCATATCCTTTATCAATGAGTTGTAAATGAATTCGATTATCCTTGACCATCCAGACCGCATCTCCCTGGTCTGAGTAAAAGACAGCTGTTTTAGGAATCACAATTGCTTCAGTCGATTGATGAATAATAATCTCTACATCCACGTCGGAACCTGGAATTAGTGCCGGTGTCATCTTTTCATCACTACCAACAATGATTTTTACCCGTTTCTCCTTTATTCCTAGCGTTGACATGGTTTCCACCGCACTCGGTGCAATACTTTTGATCCTGCCAATTATCGACTCATTTTGACCATTTCGTTCCCTAGAAATGACTACCTGTTGATCAACTATCAAGTTATAAGCTTCCTCTGCCAGTACCAAAACCTCTATTTCAACTTGATCTACAGATATAATACTTGCGACCTTTTGCATAGCTTCAACACGATCACCTTCTTCTAAAGAGAACTCCGCTAAGACACCGGATGTTCCTGCTCTCAAAATCGATTTTCTTATTTGATCCTCTAATATATCAATTTCCGCCTGTAATTGTCGGATTTGACCTTCGTGAAAATCAGTTGTTCCCTTCTGTGGTCTGTTCGAACTTTCTAGTGTTGCTAAATTGGATACTTGACCCTTATAGGTATTTTCCGCCTCAAGCATTGCAACCTGAACTTTTTCATAATCTGTTTTGCTGACTGCACCAGCATCAAGAAGCTGTTTAGAGCGTTTCTCATCTTTTTTAGTTTGCTCAAAATGCACTTTTGCACTTTCCACAACACTTTGTTGGGCTACAATATCAGACTTCTTTACAACTTCTGAAGCCATTTGCTTGCTTCCTTCAAGACTCAAAAGTTGTCCTTTTAAGCCTTCAAGCTCCAACTTAAGCGTCGAAGCATCAACTGTTGCGATTACTTCTCCCTTTTCTAATTTGTCCCCTTCACTTTTATGGATACTTTTCACAAGTCCCTGAGTTTCTGCATATACTTTGAAATCACCAGTCGGTAAAACAGCTCCAT
>Ga0070725_10000458_pt1 | contig 28418 bp, 24 predicted proteins | sample tdDd002_FD_69781 | JGI IMG/M metagenome (GOLD analysis project Ga0070725, IMG submission 69781) | Marine sediment microbial communities from the Atlantic coast under amendment with organic carbon and nitrate - tdDd00.2 | ecosystem: Environmental > Aquatic > Marine > Coastal > Sediment | place... | reverse complement strand
AATAATGGTATGGGTTACACGTAGTTCCAGTCCTATAAACCTCCTCTTCGCTAAGCGGCGCATCGCGCCTGAACGCGCTCAATCAGAGGCTTATAGGACTGGAACTACGCAACATACATTTTCCTTATGAGCACAATAACTTAATATAAAAAACACACCGCGTAGCGGTGTGCCATGGCCTTACTCCTTTGGAGTAAGGTTTTTTTGTTAATGATAATTCTATCGGATGGTTGATGATTTTGATGGTATAATCCTGTACGAACGAGTTCAGCCGCGATGCGGCGCTTAGTGAGTAAGGATTACACCATCAAAATCATCCTTACCACCAATCATATAATTATCAATAATCATGAAACACTATACTCTAATAACAAGCGTTCAAAGACTTTACTGGATTTTATCATCAACAGGATGCCGATGGCACAAAGTACGCCATTTACAACCCATATAGGTTCTGATAAAAACATTTCCTGTACGATTCCTAAAGACATTGCGTAAAAATTATTGACGAAATGAGCAAACATACACAGGGCTATAGACTCTGTCTTATAGTAAATCCATCCTACGATCACGCCAAGGACAAAAGCGTTGATGCCCTGTAGCCAGTTGAAGTGTATCAGGGCGAAAAATAGCGATGACACCATTATGGCTGTCATGGGTTTTGTCTGCTTGAGCAGTCCACCGAGTAAAAATTTTCTAAAGAGTAGTTCTTCATAAAAAGGTGCGATGATAACGACGCTAAATATAGCATATATCGGCCAACTAAAGAGTGTGTCAAAGGCCTCCACCAACTCCTCGCTCATTTCAATGTTTTCCACTAGTGCATAGGAAATTGTATTGTCATAAATAAACCGAAAGCCAATGATCATCAAGATAATCGCTCGCACGAATATTTTTCTTGGAACGATCACAGGTTTCGGAACCACCACCGGTTCTTCTCTGAAAAATGCGTCTTCCATCAGTTCTGACAAGACCAAGGGATTTTCCTCTTCTTTATAAAATCTCACCAACATCCAAAGAACAAGCCCTTTAGAGATAAATTCTGATGCTATCATAAATATGAGAGAGTCTTCTGGCATCACTGTCCCAAACGGCATCAAGAGAAATGTCGCGAATATCTCAACGAGCATCACCTTTAGAAAAAAACCAAATACACCTCCGACCGTTAGAGGCTTCACGGAGTATGTCCCGTATTCCAAATCTTTGAATAATCTAACCATTATTCAAGCTCCAAATATGATTTCACTTTCTCTTCAAAGGTTTCATAATCATAGGCGCCAACCATCGGTTCTCCTAAAATCACCCCATTACCATCGACAAACAACGTCGTCGGGATGAATTGAAACTCACTAAGGTAGCCTAAAGCAAACTCCTCATTGGGAATAATATGTTCATATGTCACAAGAATGGCATTCACTATTTCACCCGCTGCCAAGTAATTCCCATCCGAGACAATACCAACAACCTTCAAGCCTTTGTCAGCATAGTTCTTTTGTAATTTTTCAAGTTCTGGCATCTCTCTAATACAAGGGGCGCAAGTGGTTCCCCAGATATTCACAAGAGTCAGCTCATACTCTGCGAACAAACTTTCCGTCACTTCTTCTTCTTTCAGGTTTTTTGCCTGAAATGCTGGGAATTTATTATCCTCAGTAGCTTCATCAGTAACAGCTTCATCAGTAACAGCTTCTTCACTGACCTCTTCCTCAACCACAGCTGTCTCCGCTTCCTCAGTTGCAACTTCAACCTCCGCTGGCGCAGGTTCTTGGGCAGGCCCACTGCAACCGATGCTTAGTGTCGTGATAACAACTGCTGCTAAAAATAATTGTATTCTCTTTTTCATCTTCTCGCTCCTCACTATACCCTTAAGCACCCTTATAAATAGACCACCGATTTGATTTCAGGGTGTTCCACATCCAACAAATAGTCAATTGTTTCTTTTATAAGCATAGGTGTTCTATAAAAACAATCCTCTGCATAAACACGCTCTGTAAATTGGTGTACATCCTTGCCCCAAGGGCCTATGTTGATGACTGGAATATCCAGCTCATTCATGGCTTCAAAAGGAATACTGTACACTTCCTTGTCCCACAAAGGCATATTGGGACTAACGGATTCTATAATCTCTTTGACATTTCCTCTAGAGGTGTAACTCAAATCCGATATTTTCATGAAAAAATTCTTCTTGCGCATCTTTACATTATAATTCGCTTCTGAATAGTCGTTTAGGTGATTGCTCAGCATCTCTACCTTTGGATCCAAATTCTCTATTCTCATATTGGACACTTGCGGGTAATATGGCGGTGAAATACCGATGACAACAATCGGACTTTTATCATGGTAATGTTCGACGGTGAACTTAATGATTTCCAGTGTCGCTTCAGGAAAAGAAAGCTCTCCTCTCACGATTAACGGATAAATCTCCATTTTTTTATTGTTAAATTTCGCCATAAAGGTTTCGTCATAGTCAACAATTTCTTTAATCAATGCAGAAAAACGCATGACCTTTTTTTCCCATCGAAGCTCTGCTGTCGTGCCTTCAACAATTTGTGAATATTCCTCATAGGTTTTATTCACCTTTAACAACGCTTCATCAAAGGCTTCATTACAAAATTCCTCAATACGCTTCAGTAAAAATTGCGGTGTGGATGTTAACGGCAACACATTGAAGTAACCGCTGACCGTATCAGGTACCGAGGCGTCATATCTCAATTTATTGTCTTTTAAATAATTAAAACTTGGCGGTGGTGACATTTCATTGCCAACAACATCTGAGAATTCCGGATTCATATCTATTTTCCGGATAATTTCCGCCATAATCGGAATTGGATTCAACCCTTGATAAATATCTCCGATATGGGCCTTTTGTCCTTTGACAAAGATAACCGGCATAAGCTTTCCAACAGAGCCTTCAAACAACTCTCCAATTTCTTCATCTCGTCTCGAGTGAGGTTCTGAACCAATCATAATCTTATAATCTAAATTAAACCGATCCCTTAATTCAACCAGTAGGCCGACGCTTTTTCGCATCCCGATGGAAATCGATTTTTCGTCAGGCACTGATAATAGGACCAAATTCCCTTTAAAGTCCTCCATTTCAGAGTACCGTTGTGTTAAATACATTTGAATGGCAGCACCTGCCTTCATATCACAAGTCCCTCGTCCAAAGATCCACTCGTCTCCTTCAAGGTCCTTCTCCGTCTCTTCATCCAGCGATAGTTCTTTTAACTTCTCTTTTAGTTGTTCCGGTTTGTTTGAAAATCCAATCAGGTTCCCGAAGTCAAATGAATCGACAACATCATGGTGGTTCATCAAGATTATCGTTTCATCGCCTTCACCTTTTACAAGGCCCCAAATAACTTTACGACCGTGATTATCATCTATATGATACATCCCAAATTTATCTGGATTCTTTTGAAAATACCGCTGATTGCAAATCCAAGTATGCAAATACTGCTCAATATCTAATTCTTTCATCGTGCCAGTATCACTTCTGAATGTCATTAAATCTTCAAAAAGTTCCTGTACACCTTCTTTTATTTCTCTATAATCCCACATATTATCCTCCATGTGAAAAACTAATTTACACCATGATTTTACCATATTTATTGCCAATAGCCATCTAATAACATATAATTTTTGTAAGAAGCATAGAATAAGGAGGTCAACCCATGAGCGATGAACGGATTCATGAACTGGAAACGATTATTGAACGGCTAAATGACATTGGTATTCACCTTTCCACAGAAACTGACCCAGACAACCTTTTTTCATTCATATTAGAAGAATGTATGAAACTGACCAAGAGCGATGGCGGTAGTATCTACATAAAGAAAATAGTGGATGACAAAGCATTTTTGGAATTCTCCTACACTAAAAACAACTCTAAAACATTTCCATTCAACAAATTTATGATGCCACTAGACAAAAATAGTTTGGCTGGCTACAGCGGCTACACTGGAGAAATTTGCAATTTTGAATCAATGGAAATGACGGAACGCATCGGACTTACACATAACAAAAAATTTGATGAGGAGAATGATTACCGTACATGTAACATGTTGGTGGTTCCTATGAAAAACTTCTCAGGGAATGTCATCGGTGTTATGCAACTCATCAATAAAAAATCAGATTACACTCTAGAACTGACTGCAAAGAGCACCTGTCCCGAGCACATTCTTCCATTTACGACGAAAGAAGAAGAATTGATTTCATCCCTCACTTCACAATGCGCCATACTACTTGAGCGCAACACCTTGCTAGATGATATCCGAAAACTATTTAAAACTTTTATAGAAAGTCTTGTGACATCGTTGGACCAGCGAGACCCTGTGACTGCAGGTCATTCCTCCCGCGTGGCCGGCTATGGTATTTGTCTTGCCCAAAAGATTTCTTCAAGTGAACTTGAGCCCTTCAAGGATATCGACATCTCGTTGAATGATTTAAAAACACTGTATTACGCAGGACTACTCCACGATATTGGAAAAATCGGTGTCAAAGAGTCGGTTTTACTCAAACGCAATAGATTAGCTGACGATACAATGAACAATTTACGACATAAATGCCAAGTGCTGAAATACAACATCCTTTATGAAGACAATCAATTTACTAAAGATGAAATTGCTGACATCCTGGATACGTTCTCATTTATCGCCCATAAAGAAGCCTTGCTGATGATTGACAACAACGAAAAGAAAATGAGACGTTTCATAAAAGAAAACGTCAATCTCATTACGGGCAAGCTCTATGAGACCCTTGATGAAATCAATTCCAGTGGTTTCTTACCGGATGAAAAATCCGACTTTCTAATCCTTGCAAAAGACATCAAGTACTTAAATGACGAAGGTGAAAAAGTCCCCTTACTTTTAGAAGATGAACTGACCAACTTGACCATCAAGCGTGGTAACCTCAATACTGATGAACGTAATATGATGAATAATCATCCACTCTACTCATTTGATGTTTTAAAGGATATTGCCTGGACAGAAGGCTTAAGCCAAGTACCGTTCTTGGCATCAGCACATCATGAAAAATTAGATGGCAAAGGCTATCCTTGGGGACTGAAGGAAGATGCCATTCCACTTTTTTCACGTATTTTAGCAATTGCAGACATATTCGATGCACTGACGGCAAAAGACCGACCATACAAGCCCGCATTGTCGATTGAAAAGACCATCGATATCCTCAAGGAGGAAGCGGCGGCTAATCACTTGGACAAGGACTTAGTGACCTTGTTCATTGATGAAAAAGCTTTCGAAGATTTGCATCACATAGATTATCAGCGCTTATATTAATAAATTAAGGGAGGACTTCTCATGTTCAATATAAAAATATGGGGCGCCAGAGGCTCGATGGCCACTTTTGGAGAGGATTTTATCAAATACAGTGGCAACACTTCCTGCATTAGTGTAGAAATCGATGATCGTGTCCTGATATTTGATGCAGGGACAGGCATCATCAACCTCGGCAACTATTTGCTTGAAGTACACCGTCCTGTCAAAGCAGATATATTTTTGACCCATTATCATTACGACCATATCATCGGACTACCAGGATTTACACCTATTTTTTCAGAAGAATCAGAGTTTACGTTTTTTGGCGAAGCAAAATTTGACCAAACGGTAAAAGAGATTCTGAGTAACTTTATGAAACCACCTTATTTCCCTATGCCTTTAGATCAAGTAGCATCAAAGCGAATCTACAACGACATTACGGAAACAGATGAAATTCAATTTTTAACAAAAGAAAACAGACTCATTCACATCACCCCTAAGAACACACGCCATCCCAATGGCAACCTTGCTTATAAAGTCACCGTCGATGACAAGACCTTTGTTTACTTAACGGATTTTGCCCATTACGACGACGAACATGAAGCTTTTGTCGAATACGTCAAAGACTGCGACCTGTTGGTCTATGACTCAAATTTCACAAAAGAGGAATATCACAACAAGCAATACGACGGTTGGGGCCATTCCCATTGGGAAAAAGCCACTAAGCTTGCCAAGGATGCAAATGTGAAAAAACTGATTCTATTTCATCATAAAAACAACCGTAAAGACGATGAACTAGAGGAAATTCTACACGAAGCCCGTAAGGACTTCACCAATACATTCCTAGCAAAAGAAGGTGTTTGTTATCAATTATTATAAATCGAAGCGACTCGTTCTCATTGTTTTTCTGACGTGTTTGATGGTGGTCGGATTTTCAATGCCGATTAGTGCCGATGCCCCAAATTTGATGGATTCCATAAATACCGCTGGAGATCTTATCGACAAAGATCCGACAAAAGGGGTTCAGGAATTAGAAAAGCTACTGAACGAAGCAACAAAAGAGGGGAACACCGAAGCCATAATCCAATCCCATGTGAATTTGGGGCTTGGTTATTTGAAGTTAAATGCCTACGAAACGACCATGCAACATTTCCAGACCTCCTATGCCATGAGTCTGGAAGCCGACAACTCAAGGCTGGCTGGGCACAGTAAAAACGGCTATGGCATGGTGTGGCTCACGTTAAACGACTATACAAAGGCCCTTCAAAGCTTCCAACAGTCGCTGGACTACTTTTCCCAGGCAAAGGATCAACAGGGGATTGCCTACGCGACAAGTAACCTGGGAGCAGTCTACGACGCCTTAGGCAATTACGACCTCGCCTTGGAGCACTACCTCGAAGCCGCGCGTATTAACGAAAGCCTAGATAACAAAGAGGAAATAGCTAGTAACTACAACAACATTGGATCTATCCATTCTTCCCAAAACAACTTTGAGATAGCCTTTGAGTATTTCACAAAAGCCATCACAATTTTTGAAGAACTGGACAGCAAAGAAGGATTGAGCTATACATACAGCAATCTTGGACATTTCTTTTCGCATTACAATTATATTGATGAGGCTTATGGTTTCTACTTAAAAGCATTGCGATTAAATGTCGAGTTAGACAACAAGGTGGATTTGGCAAATTCCTTTAATAACATCGCTCATATATTTGAGCAAAAAGAGAACTATGACAAGGCCGTTGAATACTATGAGAACGCCCTTATGATTTATCAGGAACTGGATAATTTGAAAGGCGCCATCAACATAACAAACAACTTAGGCACAATAGAATTCAAACGCCGAAACTTCGAACGGGCACTCGAACTTCACACCAGCGCTTTTGAAGCGTCCAAGACACTGAATTACAACAAAGGCTTGGAATCGTCCATCTTCAATCTATCAATGGATTACGAGGCTCTCGGTCGGACTGCAGAAGCCATCGATTTTAAATCACTCTATATTGAACTTCAGAAAGTCATTTTCTCTGAAGAACAAAACGAGAATATCGCCAATGCACAAATCGTCTATGAAACAGAAAAAAAGGATGCGGAAATTGAGCAAAAAGCTGAGGAAATTAAGGAACAGGCCGCTCGGGTGAAAAGACAGTTGATTGTTATCGGCATCGCCATTGCAATTATTTTCACTGTGGCATGCCTCGGATATCTAATTCATAAAGAACGACAAAAATCCGAGAAACTGCTTCTGAATATTTTACCGAAAAAGGTGGCAGATGACCTTAAGACACATGGCAAAACAGAACCTGAAAACTTCGAGAACTGTTCGGTTTTCTTTTCTGATATCGTTGGTTTTACCAGCACTTCAGAAACCTTGGAGCCTAAGTATCTAATAGAGGAATTAAGCGATATTTTCACCACATTCGACAGTATCATGGAATCCTACGGATGTGAGCGGATTAAAACCATCGGCGATGCCTATATGGCCGTTTCAGGTATGCCAGTACCAGAAGAAAAACACGCCGAGAATATGATTGATGCTTCACTAGATATCCTTGACGCCTTGAAAAAACGTGGTGAACGCGCAGAAATCAATTGGCGTATTCGCATCGGTATCAACTCAGGCAACATTGTCGGTGGTGTAGTCGGTGTCAAGAAATACCTGTATGATGTGTTCGGCGACACCATCAACACAGCTTCCCGAATGGAAAGCAACAGTGAACCCATGCGACTGAATATTTCATCAAACACCTATGACATTATAAAAGATAGAACGGATAAATATAGCTTTACTGAACGGGAACCTTTAGAGGTTAAAGGGAAAGGGCTGTTAAAGATGTATTTTGTAGATCGTGTAAATTAGGATAAAAGATCATCTCCTATCATTGGGAGATGGTCTTTTTTTATGGTTTGATATGGTATACTGAAATTGGAAATATATTCATAATATGTCTAGTTGTGAATGTTTCAATATACTAAGTATGGAAGGATTGATGCTACGTGAAACGCTATATACTATTACTGTTGTTTTTATCATTATTGGGTGGGTGTTCAGCAATAGAGGCACCTACTAAGTTTCCAGAAGACGAAGTGACACATGAGACTTTGCTGGGTAGTGGCGACGAAGCTATAGAAATTCTGGCAGGATCATATGACATTCAGCACCTTAGCAAAAATGAGTTTTATCACGAGAATGATATTTATCATTTTGTTGCCTATTTCGATGGGGAAGTCACAAAAAAAGATCTTGATAACTTCGACTCCTACTTCAGAACCTTATTCCTCTACCTGGAGTACCCAAAGTTCAGTCACATGCCCTACCAAGATATTTTTATGAATGCACGAATATTTCACGACAAGAAGCAACCCTATGAACATCTCAGCTTACGTGTTTACATCGATGATCAAAAAACTTATCGTTGTGATTATGATATAGAAGACCTTGTCATTATGTCCGAAAACTGTTGGGAGGACGTCAGTCACACTTATTCAAGTAAAAAACGTACCAATGAGCGACTTCAAAAATTTATCACCACATATGAATCAGGTGATTTGGCAATCACAGCAGAGGACTCTTTTATAAGAGACAATCTATTACATATCAAAATTGACAGCTCCAAAGAAGTTAAAGGAGAGTTGATTGAAGCAATAAAACATGATATCCAAGAAACATTGCAACCCGCTTTAAGGGAAGACATATTAAAAATAAATCCCTTCAGCATTAAGTACAAAAACATTAACCTAATCATAAAATATAAGAAGGACATTGTTCATGCAGAGACGCTGACCATGGCTGATGGATGGAAACCAGTGGATTGAGATGTATTGAAATAGCCAGCAACTTTAACATATCGGTAATGCTTGCGCATTCCCTAACACATGCTCATCGATAATGCTTGCGCATTTCCTAACATATGCTCATCGATAATGCTTGCGCATTACCTAACATATACTCATCGATAATGCTTGCGCATTACCTAACATATTGGAATAGCCAGCAACTTTAACACATCGGTAATGCTTGTGCATTCCCTAACATATTGGAATAGCCAGCAATGTTCGCTGCGCTCACATTGCTTGGCTCGCGTTGCTCGCCTAATAAGTATAGACCAAAGACCTCCCTGAGATGAGTGAACTTCATCTCAGGGAGGTCTTTGGTCTATACTTGCTATTCTCGTTTATCGCGTAAAAAAAAGGCTATCTCTAATGAGACAGCCTTTTAAGATCATAAAATTATTTGTATTTCTGTGCTTATTTTTCAGAAGCAGACTTGAATAATGTGTAAGAAGTATAAAGAATTACACCATCTACTAACCATCTTAATACGTTAAGTGGTAATGACTTAACGATGTAAGCAGCAATGATAACACCTACAACACCACCAATAGTAACACCAACAGCAGCTCTTCTATCGTAAGCGCCTTCTTTGATGAACTTAACTGATGCAACTGGCATTAAGAATGCACAAGAACCCATCATGATTGGGAATGCAACCGCTGGAGACATACCTAATACATAGATAAGTGCCATACACGGAGCGTAAAGACCAATACCTGCAGTCATTAATGCACCAAGAATGAAGTTACCAACTACAGCAGCAATTAACTTACCACCTGTAAGACCGATAGCTTCTCCACCACCTGGCATAATTCCAACTTGACCAGCGATCATAAGACCAGCAGTTACTAATAATGCAACAGCCATGAACATTTGAATCTTCTTTTCGTCCATTTTAGAAATAAAACCAGCACCAGCATAAGCACCAATTGTTGCAGCAGCTAACATTGAAATTAATGTAACTGGTTCAACATTGATAACCTTGATGAAGATGAATGCTTCTAAAACTACAGGGATAGTATGAGATACATTTAATGTACCTGGTAAAACTCTATCTTCTGTTTGCTTCATAAACTTGAATAATGCAGTTGTTGGAGCGAATGAACCGATACCTAACGTATCAAAGAAATCTGTTACAAAACCAATTCCTAGAACTTTACCCCACGAGTTGTTTGGATTAAGATTCTCTTTGTTGTCAGAGAAATCTTTCCCTAATACAGCACCAAACCATAACGTCAATGCCCCTAATACACCTAATACAGCAGTAATCATAAAAAAACCTCCTAATAATTTGATAAAAAGAAATATTGCTATATATTATTTTAACACATTTGTGTTAAATAATAAACAAAGATTTTGTATTAATAATAAACCTTTCGTTAGAAACGCTTATTTTAACACGAACCCGTATTTCACTGGATCATCTGGATCAATAACGAAATGGTTAAATCCTGTGATGTAAGCAGCACCAGTGATTTCAGGTGTGATTGTAGTGTAACCTGCAAGTTCTCCAGTTCCTACAATTTTGCCTTTGAATAATGTTCCTAAAATAGACTCGTAGATGAAGTCTTCACCTTCTTTAAGCTCTCCCTTTGTGAAAAGAGTAGCAAGCTTTGCACTTGTACCTGTTCCACATGGTGAACGGTCTACTTGTCCTTGACCAAATACTACTACATTCTTGTAGTTTGCATCTGGATGTGTTGGAGCGTCATATATTTCAACAAGGTCAACTGTGTTGATATGTCCTAAAGTTGGATGTGCAATTTCAACATCTCTATTGATGATGTCTCTTAACTCTAATGCAAGTTCTTTTAACTTGTTAGCGTTATCTGGCTCAACTCTCATACCAAATTGGTCAGCGTGAACGATTGCGAAGAATGATCCACCGAATGAGATATCGAACTTGATTGTTCCAAGGTTTGGCATTTCAACTTCAACGTCTTGCTTATAAAGGAAAGCAGGTACGTTTACGATTGATACTTCTTGTACTTTTCCATCTTTAACACTTGCTTCAGCAGTTACAAGACCAGCAGGTGTGTCCATACCAACTTTTGTAATTGGTTCAACAGCTTCTACCATTCCTGTTTCAATTGCAGCAGTGATTGCACCGATTGATCCGTGGCCACACATGTTAAGGTATCCGCCACCATCCATGAAGATGATACCGAAATCAGCACCTTCGTTAACTGGCGCAGTGATAATCGAACCGAACATATCGTTATGTCCTCTTGGCTCTAACATCGTTGCTGTTCTTAAATGATCCATCTCTTTTTCAAGATATTCTTTTTTGTCAGCCATAGTCTTTCCAGGAATTCCAGGAATTCCGCCTGTTATAATTCTTGTAGGTTCTCCCATAGTATGAGAATCAATTGCGTGAATGCTTCTAATCATTTTCATAATAGTTACTCCTATCTGTTTTTTCTCATTTTTAATTTTAAGAATGCAAGCGCCTTACGCGCGTCTATTCTATCCATATTATTTTCACCGACAACTTCTGTTTCGATACCTTCTGCCGATTTATTAATGTCTACAATGGTATCCATGTATTTATTTGTTACAACAAAACTTGCCTGAGTGCCAACGAAACTCATTCCAACAATTGGAATGCCTCTGTTACCAATTTGTTCAATGGTATTTGCATAATCTACGTGTGAATTACCCCATCCGTCAACTGACAGAATAACCCCATCTGCACGCATCGATTCTGCCCAAACAGCAGCACGTTCGCCAACAAAATATTTATCGCTGTTATCCTGAGGAGTGCCAACTACGACAACACCTAGTAAATCAACGTCTAAATCATTTGATACAACATCAAGTAACGGATCTCTAAAATGATGTAAGGATGTCTCTTTTGTTGATGGTCCAATACCCATAACTTCACCACCTTATGTCATTGATCGCAAAGCGCCGTCTCGATATTCATTCGGGGAAAGAATCATTGGAACATTTCCCATATCGATAATCGATCGTCCACCAGCAAATCCACTTGGTTCACTTGCGAACAATTGATTGTCATACATTGCGCCTTGACCTGCAATTTGTTTAATGATAAGTACTTTTGGTTTATTAAGGCGAACTTTATCAAAATACTCATGTGATTCCGTTGCCTCGCGACCATCAGTTTTCTTTAATATGTCTCTAAATTGTTGAACAATTTTATCACACGCTTTAAATGCTGCGTTTGGTAATTTTCTGTCATAGATCTGATCACCAAGTAATTTTATGTCGATGTGTAATATAATGTCCTTATTTGATGGCGTTCCAGCTCTGTTCAGGAATAACTGTTCTTTTAAATTCCCTTCCGATGAGCCAAACTCAGCCATTTGCTTTCCATTTTCATCAGCTCCTGTCAACATGACATATACACCAGTCAGTGTATGGGTAATCCCTTCTCCCATCTTGCCAAGAACCTTTGTTGATATTGGTAGAATATCCATAATCGTATTGATTTCTCTGTCATAATCCCCTGGTTTTATTACGTCAACTGCAATGTCCTGTACCAGTGGGTCTGCTTCGATAATCGGTTGTAGTTTTTCTTTCGCTAATGTTAGTGTTCCATTTTCAATACGTGTTTTTTCGCCAAATTCAACTGCATTCATATGAAATGCACGAATGACTAAACGCCTAAGTATTTTTTCATCCATTGCTATCACCTTTGTTTGTGAAATCTATCACAAAATTTGTTTTAAAGTTGCTGCTCCGTTAACCAGAGCAGCAACTGAAATATTATATGTCTTTAATTAGATTTTTGCAATATACTCATGGTTTAATGGAACAATTTTACCAGCTGAACTGATTTTGATCATCCACTCTAATGACTCTTTAGTAATTGCATATTGTTGTTCGATATTATTTGGAGCACCTGCATTTGCACCCATTGGTACAAGTGGAGCTACTGCTCTAGGAGCACCATTTTGTCTTACAACTGGTGGTAATGCCGCTATCATGATTGTAGGAATACCCGATTCCTCAATTGCACGCTGTACGATTACAGCAGTACGGTGACAAGTTCCTCAACCAGCAGTTAAAAGAACAGCATCTACGCCTTCTTCTTTTAACTTTGCAGCGATTTGTGGTCCAGTTTCGTTAGTGAATTTATCTTGGTTTCCACCACCACCCATGAATCCAAAGTGAGTAGGTGCAACTTCTTTAATAAATCCTTCTGCAGCTAATTCTCTTAATCTATCAATTGGGAACATACAGTTAATGTCTTTGTTAACATCCCCATTGTCATACCCACCATGTGATACCATCATTTCTGATACTGGTGCGTCTCCTGGAATTTCTCTATACGAGAAGTCACCAGCTAAATTAAATCTATCATCTGATTTCATGTGTACACCTGCTGCAGTAGCAAGCGCAATTTTCATATCTTTTAATTCCATTGTTACTGGCGTCCATACTGGAGCTGGCGTAATTGGAACGAAAATTTCTGATTGTAAGCCTTTTACAACTGTTAAGCTCATTTATTTGACCTCCTTGTTTTGAAGTTTTTTCATATTACTAATGTAATGTTGATCTGGTTCCTCACATACTACTTCTGGATAGCTCATCTTAAAGCCGACGATTTGACCAAGTTGAAGTTTGTTATCTGATATCATCATACGCATTGGTACTTTTAAAGTGCCAAGACGTCCCTTTAAGTCCATTTCGACGCAACCGTCTTTAATAGAAATGATGATGCCCTCCATGTAGATTAGTTTGTCCCCATATTTCAAATTAATATTATCCATTGGATTACTCAGCTTCGTAAAGTTCTAATCTCTTCTTAGACTTCTCAAGTGATTGCTCATTTGGAAGCATTTCAATCTTATCAGAACCTTGAGTGTTTACTGCTTCAACGTTGTTTAACTTAACGTTAGCATTCCACTTTCTTTCAGAAGTTTTAACTTCTTCTCCACCCATTCTTGTCTTGATCATTGCTAAAGCTCTTGTAGCATCTTCAGGACATAATGTGTTGTTTGAAAGAATTTCATTTTCGATACCTAACTTAGACTTGTTAAGATCGATCATTGAAGTCATGTATTCGTTACCAACTACAAGTGCACCTTGGTTAGCTGCGAAAGTACATCCAACAACTGGAATTCCTCTCATACCTACTTGCTCATGGTGAGAAGCAAAATCGATATGGTTGTTACCGAAACCTTCAGTTGTGATGATAACACCATCAACGTCCATTGCTTCAATAGTCATACCTAAACGCTTAGATACGTAGAACTTTTCAGAGTTAATTTGTGGCGAACCAACAAAGATAACACCTGCTAAGTCAATTTCTTCATCTGCCATAGCAGCTAATACTAATGGCTCTCTCCAGTAGTGTCTAGAGTTTTCTTTAGAAGCTGGTCCGATACAAGTAAGTGCATGGATACCACCATCAATAACTTCTGTTGGCGCTAACATAACCGGAAGGTTACCTAAGTCAACGTTAGGTTGTGCACCTAATGTTCCAACTGGCTCAACTGGTAAGATTAAGTTATCATGCATAGCACCTTGGCCCATGATTTCCTTAACGATTACTACTTTTTTGTTACCTTTTCTTCTGTATTGTACAAACTCTTCTTCATTTGCAGCAGCGCCGTCAAATGCTTTAAGAGCTTCTCTGATTTCTTGTGTGATTACGTCAGTTGCCTTATGAGCAGCTAAAGGACCAGGTCTCTCCATGTTCATATGCTCTTTGATTACAACTTCAGTTTTGATAAGGATTTCGCCATGGTCAGGAGCACCAGGTCTTCCCCACATCATGTTTCTTTCTAAGATACCTTCTGAAGAACCGAATTCACCAATTTGAACGCCGCCTTCGTCAGTACCAGTTACAACAACTACTACGCCGTCGATAACTCTTGTAATACCGTGTCCTAATTCACCTTCTTCTTTAGTAGCAATAGGTTGAACGTCCATGATAGTTTCAGAGTACTTGTCGTAATCTGCTGGTGTAATGATGTCAACTTTAATTGAAGTTACTAAATCTTGAGATGCTAAAGCATCGTCACAGATATCTTTTCTTAAGAAAAGAGTTGTTCCTTCGATTTTAGTTTCTTCACCTAATTCAACTTTGTTGATTGTGAAGTATTTCTTAGTAACTTTTCTAATTTCCTTTGCTTCAACTACTGCTGGAGCTGCTGCAACTGGTGCTGCACCTTCAACTGTCATTGTTGCACCTGCTGGAGCGCCTGCTACTGCTGGAACGCCACCATTTAATGGAATTTCAAGGTTAATGTCTCTACCTTCGCCGATGTGAATTTTCACAACGCCGCCTGCTACAGTCGCAACTGGTGCCACTGGAGCTACTGGTGCTACTGGTGCTACTACTGCTTCTTCAACAACTTCTTCAGTTGCTACAGCGTTTACGCCTTCTAATACGTCTGCAGTTAATGGTGTTAAAGCATCTACTGTTTTCGTTAATTTTGCACCTAAAACTTCTTCGATTGTTAATGTAGTACCTGTGATTTCTAGTAAACCTGAGTCCTCTAAATCAGCAAAGATTGCTGGATCCTCTAAGTTTGCTACATCAATTACTGTACCAGCTTCAAATCTGCAACATGATACTGCAGGGTCCTTTGCATGTGCTTTTGCTGTTTCAGCTGTAATTGACATGTAATCGCCTCCTTTTTTCCTTTAAGATATTATAATATTTATTTTAAAATAATTTACTTACTTATTAAGTAACAACGTTGACTTTGTTAGTTTCCTAACAAAGGAGTGCAATTAAAATCTTGAATCAGTAGACCAATTCAAGATTTAATTGCTGAGGGTATTACTATATATATAACTTATAAAGTAATTACCGATTTCGGTGTGAAGAATTATTCTTCAATTCTTCTATAAAGCTTATGATTTGTTGCGCGAAGTACATGATCTGTACTGTGGTAAACTGGAACTCCTAACCTAGGAGCTACTTTCATCACTGTGTTAGTTCAATCCTCGCAGCTTCCAGCGACAATAACTTCTGCGCCTTCCTTCTTCAGCTTTAACACTTTCTCAGTTTGGCCAGGGCATTCGCCTGGTTTGTCACATCTATATCTTCCGTTGACTTCAACCATTCGTTTACATCTTTCAGAAGCGACTACTGTTCCACCCATTGCTTCAACAATTTCAGTTAAACGTTCTGCACCAGCGCCACATTCACACTCTAAGATACCGAACTTTCTATTGTCGTTAGGGAACACGATACTTACTAAGATACCACCTGTTGTTTTTGTTATTGGTGTATTCACATCACCTGAACGGCCAGTGAACGGTCCACCTACAACAATCTCTCCAGAGTTCTTCTCAACACCACCTGATAATTCAATGTAGTGTCCAATCGGCATTCCTACTGGAACGTCCATGTATGCAACACCATCAACATCACCCTTGATACGGCCACCAACTGTTACGTCTTTCGTAATAACTGGTTGTCTGTTTTCGATAGCAAGTGCTACATTTTTAAGTGTTTCTACGTTAGAGACAACAGCATTTGCTACACTTGGTAATTGACCAGGCTCTAATACTACGTCTAAAACTTCTCTAATAATTACTCTCTCATCCCCTGCTGGGTAAATGTTAGGTAAAAATTTAAGTTCGATATTTGGTTCCGCTTTAATTGCTTTTCCAAGTACCATCATTGCTTTTCTATGCTTAGGCTTTACACAAATATAGCCTTTAGCTGCTTTTGTCATTTCCATTGCATACTTTAATCCGTTGATTAGTAGCTCCGGTGTTTCTTCCATTAATTTAATGTTGTGCTTTAATACTGGCTCACACTCTGCAGCGTTAACAAGTACAAAACCGTCTTTTACTTCTGTATTGAATTTAACATGGGCTGGGAATCCCGCGCCACCTGCACCAACAATACCGGCTTCTTGAACAGCTTCTATATAAGAAGAAGTTTCTTTAATAGGAACAAATTCTTGTGGTTGTTCATCAGCTAATTCGATAACAACAGCATCGTTAATAGCTGTTACTTTTCCATATACACTTGAGTGTATGTTTGCACCTAAACCTTCTGGTACAGCAATTAGTTCACCTTTTTTAACGTCTTGTCCAACTTCGACAATCGCTTTACAAGGTCCACCTACGTGTTGCTTTAATAGGATACTAATTTCCATATCGGCCACCTCCTTTTCGCATTTCGCATTTCAATTAACTATATATGCAGGAGTCGTGCCAACTTTATAAGAAAGCAGCAAAAACAATATATTTTTAAAAACTCGGAAGATTTCAATGTTTTCACAAGTCACTATTTTGAATACTTTCGCCCATACCAAGTTTTTCTAATTATAATCATAAGTTTATCCAATACCCCTATTCAATTTCTTAATACCAGCAACCAATCCTATAATTAATTGATATAACACCATAATTGTATACGAATAATACGAAAAGCGTCAGAAAACCGACACTACTTTTTTACCCCTGTCTATATAACATATTTTTTATTCGTGAAAATGAGTAATAAACAGTCTTCCTTGTTTGTTTTTTAACAATTCAAAAAACGTCAAAAAACTGACAAGTGTCAAAAATTCGACACCTGCCAGTTTCCTTATTTCTCTATAAGCTTGTAATAGTCTAGCTTATAGTACAATGTGCTCCGTTTAATATTTAACAGCTTGGCTGTCTTTGCTTTGTTATACCCAGTCACTTTTAAGGCCTTCTCGATCATGGATCGCTCCAGCTCTTCAACCGCCTGACTTAGGTCATTGTCTTCGTACTTTTTTATCTGCTGTTGCTCAACAGCTTCCAAAATATATTCTGGAATATTACTTTTCAAGACGATGTTGTTGTTTGAAAGGACCACCATATGTTCGACGGTGTTCTTCAGTTCCCTAACATTCCCCTTCCATTGATAGGCTTTTAAAATATCCAAAACGCCATCTTCAAACTTCGGTACTGGTTTATTGTTATTGGCACTGATTTCGTTGAAAAACGTATGAAGGAATAAATCCACATCCCCCCGACGTTTCCGTATCGGCGGTAAATTCAATCCAACGACATTTAAACGATAGTACAAATCCTCTCTAAAGGTTTCCTTGTTCACCATTTGTGTCAAGTCTTTATTGGTTGCGGAAATAATTCTTACATTAATGGTATGAGTTTTTTCCCCACCCACACGACGGATTTCTCTTTCCTGTAGGACCCTTAATAACTTTGCCTGCATGTGCATCGGCAGATCTGCGATTTCATCTAAAAATACTGTCCCGTTGTTGGCCAGTTCAAAAATCCCTAACTTACCCTTTTTGCTGGCACCTGTAAAGGCGCCTGCTTCATATCCGAAAAATTCACTCTCAAATAATTCGTCTGGAATGGCACTACAGTTGACCGGTACAAACAGGCCACTTCTGCCACTTTGCGCATGAATCGCCCGTGCAAACACTTCCTTACCTGTCCCACTTTCACCAGTAATCATAATACTGGCTTCTGTTCGAGCGACCTGCTTGGCCACTTCAATACTTTTGACAAGATTCGGGCTTTTACCGACAATTTTTCCAAATCCATCGCTGGAAATCCTCTGTACCTCTCGCTCCAGGAACTTAACCGTATCCGTCGCCTTTTGAAGTTGAGCGGATAAACTGCGGACTTCTGTTATATCACGATCCGAAGAAACGACACCAATGAATTTCCCGTCCACATATAAAGGACTGGCACTGATGGCAATATGACTCCCTTTTCTCGGTTCATGATACACATTGTCAACTTTTTTTCTTGTTTTTAATACTTTTAGTAAAATTGCTTCCGGAAAATAGTCTTTCAACCGCTTGCCTATAATTTCACTGGAAGGTGTATCATAAAGGATTTCGGCATTTTTACTCCAAACGACAACTTCACCATTCTGATCGATTACACAGACTGCCTCGTGAAGACTGTTGATGATATTGGTCAACTGAAGACCAAACTCCTCCATCTTCATATAAAAATTATCACGAATCTCGCCACTTCTGATAACACCGACAAGACGCTCATCTTCCAACACCGGCAGACGACCGATACGTTTTTTCAACATAATGTCTCTACATCTATCAAGTGGGGTAAAGCCATTGATAGAAACAAACTCACTGTTAACAAACCTTTTAATTGGTTGGGTTGTATCCAAATGCTGCGATTTGATATCCGAGATATCTTTTAATGTCAACACACCCATAAGATGTTCTTTCTCTGTTACAATGAAAACTTCAGGTAGATTTTTTTCTAACATCTTTTCGATGGCCGTATCCAAGACACAATCACTGTTTACAGTTATAAACTGCGTCGATAATACGTCACTTGCCACCGTTTTCTTGGGGGCTAAAATCATATATTGCTCCTTTATTTGTCTTTACCTTTAAAATTTATCCAAAACTTCTTTGATCGTCATCTCGATACGTTCTTGATCATTTCGGTATTTTAATTCAACAATGCCGTCGGCTGCCAATTTCCCTGCCGTTATACGCACCGGGATGCCAAGTAGGTCTGAATCCTTAAATTTCGAACCAGCACTACCTTTTCTGTCATCCAGCAAGACCCGCTTGCCTTTGCTTTCTAACTCGAACACCAATTGGTCTGCCAAAATACACTGTTCTTCCTTTTTGATGTTCGGCACTACCACATGGACGTCAAATGGTGTCAATCCTTCATTTAAAATGAAGCCACCTTCATCTTGGTGATGATCCAAATAGCCAATCATCAATCTATATAGATCCAATTGTCCCAACGCTACAAAAGGACGTTCCTCTTTCATCTGGTCATTCTTGAACTTAATGTCCATTTTTTTGCTTAATGCATCCTGATATTCCTGTACCGTAACTAATGTGTAGCCCATTTCCGGAACCAAGGACTGGCCACATACAGGACAAAGGTCACCTTCTTTGACCATTGAGAAGTCTCCTAGGTGTTTTGTCTCAAAGTCTCTTCCATAAACAACATTTTTAAGATGGTAGTCTTGTTTGTTGGCACCAGTTACCATGCCGTGACCTTCAGCTACTTCCTCATCAACAAGAAGCATGACGTCTTTAATACCAATAGGTCCTGCAAATCCAACAATCGTTCCAGCAGCTTCAACAACGTCTGGATCTGTGACCATTTCCAGTTGGTTACTGCTTACACCTAGATATTGAGCGACTTTAGGCACGTTTAGTTCTCTATCACCACGAACGACCACTGCAATCGTCAGTGGTTTTCCTTTCATTTCGCACTGAAGCAACAATGTCTTCATCAGCTGATTGGCATTGATTGACAGAAAGACTTCAAGATCAGCAATCGTTTTGATGTCCGGGGTCAACACTTCCTCAACCTCAGGTACATGTACATCTACCTCACCATCAACTTTCCACTTTGCCCCTATTTCATCACTGCAGTAAGCGCAACTCTTACAATCAAAGAAAGTCTGGTCACCGTATGGCGATTGAAGCCATGTCCCGCTAACAGAAGCATCCTTTTCTTCTGAAAACACTTTTGTCAGTTCAAATGGCAATCCAAGGGCACTGTGTAACTCAAATAATTGATTCCATAAACTTTTGATTTCAGCATCATAACTATCCTTAGACGGTAGAATCAATTGAAATCCCTTGATTGGAGCTGTTCTGCTTTTTAATAGTCCATGTTTAACGCTATGTGTATCACGACGCATTAAACTATCTGTTTGAATCAACAGCGGTAAATCTTTATATGATACAATGTCCGATCTAAGCTGTGTTAACAACTCACGTTCATTGTATTCTAACGTAGAGACACGTTGGTAGTGAATATGGTTCATCAACGTATCAACTTTTTCTTTTAACACATCGAATAGTGCAACACCATAGGGCATTAGACTATAATCACCAGCGCCATTTTTTTTCATCATGCCCGCTCGGAACATTAAGTGTTGGCTTTCCATCTTTCCTTCAAATGGTGATTCTTTCAGTGTTTTAATATGTATAGCTGATTGCTTCATACGCTCCCTCTTTTCTTTAAAGTATTTTCTTCTATATTCTATTAAATTCCTGTAGGAGTGTCAATATTTTGACACTTTCTGACAGCTACTTTCCATTGGAACGATTAATAATTTCTTAATATCCAATCGGTCATAATTAGTATAAACTGTAAGTAGTAGCATAACAGAATACGCTCAACAAGGAGGCACTAATATGAAAGTTAGATGTAAAGTTTGTGGTCAGAAGTTTGACAAAGAAAACGTCTATTGCGATCACTGCGCTGCCAAGTATGGCGCAGAGCGTAGTCAATACGATGTGAATTTGTTTGAAGATCAACGATCGATGACAGAGGCCGATCGTCAGAAGGCCAATAGAAAATCGGACCGGAAGTCGGATAAAAAAACCATTAAAAAAACAGCACCAAAACGACTACCAAAAGAAGTCAGTGAAAAACTGCCTGATTTTGATACATTAAGAGATTTAAGACCCTCTAGAAAAACTTCAGATGATACAAGAGGACGTAAACGTTCTCCAAAGAGCATTTTTAGAACCATTATCTTCTTTATCGTTTTCATGAATATTATTTCAGGGGTTTTAGAGGATTTTGACTTTGAGGACCTATTCAGTTCGAATGACGACAGTTATGTCATGCAAGAAGAAGCAGTGGAGATTGCCCCTGATGATGTGCCTGATTTCCCAATGAACGAAGATCGGAATTTTTACGGTGATTACAGTGATATTGCTGTAAATGCCGAGGGGATTTATGAAGGACGTCTTTCAACAAATACGTATTTGAACTTTGATTCGCGACAAATGCGTTTTGAACTTAAAGATCATGACTTTACAGGCGAGTATCAAACACCTATATACCTAACCCTTTCAAAATCTAGCGACGACAGTGCATATTTTTTTGATGTCTGGGACAAAAACACCTTGAAAATGTTAGGCAGTTATACTGTGCCAATCGATTTCAATCGTGATGACAGCAATACATTTACAGGGGTACCAACCCAAGACATTTACGATGGATCCAATGTAGATGATTTAAAAGGGGACTATGTTGATGATGCCTTGTATGCCCGTTTGGCACTCCCTTATACGATTGATAATGAAATCTATTATTTTGACCTTAATGTCACAAAAGTCAACGACGATACTTCAGAACTCATGCGATTAAGCTATTTGGAGAATGAGTACGTGGAATCTTTCATCTCAGATGATGGATTGATCTCATTGGATATCTACACTTACGAAGAAGCTCAAGGCTATCCACACAGCTCCATGTACTATGATGGCGTCTTCGTTTTATATGACGTAGACAACAGCTACCCACCGATGCCATTTGTCATTAACGATGACAGCATTTATGCGTCGATGGATTATATGGACACAATGAGCCTAACCCTTCGAGACAATGATTTTGACGAATTCTACTATTTTGACAACGTTGATACACAGTACTACCAATACTATCCAATAGAAAAAAACGACGTCTTGTATACCTTCACTCTATCAGCGGATATTATTTGGGAAGACGACATCCCTACCATCAAGGGGACTTACAGCGTCTTACCGACTGCCGATGATGAAAATGCGACGTTCACTGAATTTGAAGTAGAGTATATTGAAGGCAATTAAAAAGCATAATCTTAATGATTACAGTTACGAGATTTAAATTGCCACAGTAAAAAAGAGAATGCATCCGGAAATTGCATAGCTGATAAGAAAACCTACCGTGAAAGAAATCGACCTCAGGGACTCCCACATAGCGATAACAAAACTCGTTTTACTCAGACAAGTTGTTATCTTAATCTATGTAGGAATCCCTGAGGTCGTATCATTTCATCGGCAGACCTTCTGATATCATCTATTCCATTGCCAGATCCATTCTCTCAACTGTGGCTGTTTAAAAACCATGAATATACCATCACGATTCTCTGGTCCCCTAAATAACTCCCTATGGCAATGAAGTGACTATTACCTTGCCTTGGCCTTTTACTATATAAGTTGTTTCTTCTGCAGTTACAAATGCAGAGCTGCCTTTGATTAAGGTGATGACGTCCTCTCCTTGTGTGATATTTAGGCTGCCTTCAACGCAAGTGAGTCCTTGGAAGCTTTCTGCTGTAACTTTGAACTCAGCGCTTCCGTCAACACTGTGGACTTCCACATGAAAATACTCACAGTGGGCTATGACTGGCGTCTCCCACAACTGGCGTCTTGCCGGACCATAGGTCATCACATCCAGTGCTTTGTCCAAATGTAGCGGTCGCTTTTTACCGTCTTTACCAACACGGTCATAGTCATAAACTCTGTATGTCGTATTGGAATTCTGTTGAATTTCTATAAGGGTTATACCCGCACCAATACCATGTACGGTTCCCGCTTCTATAAAGAAGACGTCTCCCGGCACAACCGGAACCGTATTAAGAATCTCCATGAGTCTTCCCTCTTCAACTGCCTTCGCAACAGCCTCTTTAGAAGTCTCTTCTTTATACCCCATAATCAGCTCAGCTCCTGGATCGGCTTCTAAGACATACCAAACTTCTGTTTTTCCCAATTCATTTTCTACTCGTAATCCATAGTCATCGTTAGGATGGACCTGGACAGACAGATCTTTCTTGGCATCAATCAACTTGACCAGCACCGGAAAGCGATCCGTTGTCGCCCCATTTGTCCCTAATGCCAATGGATGCTGAGATAAATATGTCGATAAGGTTTCACCTTTATGTACACCGGAGGCAATCATACTTTCTCCATCTGGATGGCAACTGATTTCCCATGATTCCGCCAGTGGTGTCATCGTCGTGTCCTTATGATAGTGGCTACGTAATTTCTGCCCGCCCCACAAATAATCTTTATAAACCGATTCCAATAAAAATATCATTTTTTACCTCCTTTTATTCATGACGCCCTAACAAAGCCGCACCGATTATCCCTGCATCATTGCCAAGACTTGCGGCTATAATCCTTGTCTGCTTGTCTCCAAACCGCCCAAAAACTTGAGTGTCCACTTTCTCTTGAAGGGCCTGCATCAACCAATCCCCTTGATGGGATATGCCACCACCAACTGCAACAATTTCTGGTTGAAGGGCATTCACTACATTTGAAAGTCCGACGGACAAATACTCTATATAGGCGTCTACAACATGGATTGCTGTGGCATCACCACATTCTCTCGCCTCAAATACCATCCGTCCTGTGACATGTTTCGAATTGTCATCAGCTAAGGACCATAACAATGATTCCGGTTCATTTTCCATAGCTTCTCTCGCTGACCGGATAAGACCCGTCGCAGACGCATAGGTTTCAAGACACCCTTTTCGACCACAGGTACACTGACGCCCCTCTACCTGGATCACCATATGCCCCAGCTCACCACCAGAATAATTAAAGCCGCCACAAATCTTCCCGTCCATGATAATGCCTGACCCGACACCTGTCCCAAGAGTAATGGCGATCATACTGTCTGCACTTTTACCGCTACCGCCCACATATTCTCCAAGAGCCGCTGCATTGGCATCATTGGCGCAGTATACAGGACAAGCGAGAAGTTCAGCCATTTGAGCACCCAAAGGTTGATGGTAAATATCCAGATTGTTGGAGAATACTATTTCACCCGTCTCCTCATTGATCATGCCAGGGCAGCCAATGCCTACGGATAAGATTTCATTAAACTCGATACCAAATGCCGTCACCACCGTATGACAAAGAGAAGCCATATCCTTACACAATCCGTCAAATCCTCTGCTCATGTCAGTTTTAATGGACGTTTTATATACCAATTGATGGGCTTGATCTATAATACCCGCTGCAATATTCGTTCCACCTAAATCAATTCCAATGAAATATGACATAGTTACCCTCCTTTACCTTATATGCTTTTAATCAAATTATACAACAAAAAAAAGACTGTTACATATAACTCTTATAAAGAGTCATTTGCAACAGTCATCGTTTTATCCAATATACTTAAACAAGCGAGACAATGTATAAAGTAGCAATGACATCAATGGAATCATCACAAAGCCCGCCAATATACGTCCTGGTAAAAAAATCAAAAATCCTTTTTGAAACATGATGCTCAGCCATAACGTGTTTAAACCCAAAGACACGATCATGTATTGCACCGTTACGACAAATGTAATTCTATCCAAGGAATACAAGCGTTCCACAGGATTTTTACCCTGATGTTTTGTCAGATAGACAGGTAATGCGACAAAAGCAGCCACCAATACGCCATACAAAATAATAACAATCATAGACAACGGCGCCTCGTTGTACATCAAGCCGGTTTCACCCATTACAAGCACACCTTTTTGCCACATGACACCAACAACACCTAAGGCGAAGGTCACAATTGCAAGGCCGTTGACAACATTGAAGTTGAGATCGCGATTCATCTTGCGCATCCATTGAAACAACAACCCAGGAATCACACCACTAAGGGCTGCACTAATTGTAAAGCCAGGGAAATAACTGCCACCCATTGGATTCAACATAAATCCTATCAAATCCGCTACAATACCTACAGCACCACCGACAAGAGGGCCAAATAAAATACCTGCCAATGTAATCGGCAATCCTCCAAATCCTATACGGAGTGCTGGTAGTCCTGCAAGAGGTATCATAAACGAAAATACCCGCGTCAGTACAATACTTAAACCAGCCAGTAATCCTGCCTTAACAAGTACAGATGTGCTCATCCATTTATTTCTAGAGACTGTTTCCATTTTCTTATATGCGACACTTTCTATCGCTACTCCTTCCGATCATTTTTAAAAAGATACCATATCGAGCGTCACCTAAACGTCAATTTTTCCTTCCTAAAAATTAAAATCTCAAAGTTGCGATAATTATGCCTGCAATTCCAGCAATAACAAGACCATCAACATAAAAAATAAGATTTTCAATCTTCTTTCCATGAGGATGTTCCTTAAATTGGTCAAACAGGGCCATCATTGATGCACCATAAAACAGTACCCCTACCAAAAAAGCAACCGTCATCTTGTTCATCAACAAATTTATCATCACATCACTCTGAAACACGCCTGTGCTGAATTGTTTACCGTAAAGAACAGCAATTGTAATAACACTCAAAGCCTTCATTAATATATAGCGTCTTGTATGGGGTGTCTGATCAAATTCCTTTGTCTCTACCTTATAAGTCTCTGGTTCCAGCAAATCCTCTTCTGGTTCAATACCAAAATAACGTTCCGCACTATTGTCCTCTGCGTCCGCTTTCATCAACGTGTTAATCCCCTTGATCACTACGTATGGACCTATTTGAATCACCACTATCGGTACCATTACCAGTGGAATAAATGCCATAAAATATAATATTGAATCAATCAGTGTAGACCCGATCATATAATGCCTCCTTCAACTCTTCTACATCTATTATGTCATAAGAAACAAAAAATATAAAAAAAATCTGTTTTTTTGCACAAAAAGGGCCCCAAAAAAAAATCACGCTACGTATCCTATAGTATCAAAAGGTAGTACATAATGTTAATCAAGAGGGACTTACTTCAATAATAATAATTGATACTTCATCGTTAGGGTATGAATGTTAAGTAGCTACTTGATTAAAAAAAAGAAAGGATGACAAAAAATGAAGAAATTTTTATCTCTGAGTTTAGTACTTGTGATGATCGTTAGTATGTTAGCGATGCCAGCATTTGCTGCTAAACCAGAAAACCCAGGGAACAGCAACAAAATTGAAAAACTTGATAAGGAAAAGCCAAACAAACCAGTAAAAGTTGAGGATGAAGATGAAGTTGAAGATGCTGACGTTGAAGACGAAGAAGTCGAAGATGAAGAACTTACTTCAGCAGATAAATTAGACAAACTTCTACTTAAATGGCAAAAGCGATTTGAAAAACACCAGGGCGAAGACGAAGAAGATGCTGATGTTGAAGCTGAGGATGAGGATGAAGACGCTGATGTTCAAGACGAAGATGCTGACGTTGAAATCGATGAAGAAGCATTGTATAGAAGAGCCTATGGAAAAGGTCACGCAAAAGACGCACTTCCTCCAGGTCTTTTAAAAAAAGGTGAAGACTTACCTCCAGGTTTAGCAAAAAGAGATGTTCTTCCATATGGATTATTGAAGAGAATTGAAGACGTTACAACACCTGCAGCAACAATTTTGGATACAATTACTGATGAAGAACTTCACGTAGAGACACTTCTTCTAGATGCACTTAAACTTCTTAAGAAAGCAGAAGAAGGCGAAGAACAAGGTCAATACTTCTCAGGTAGTATTGAGGATTTCGAAGATGCACTTGACCTATACTATGACATTCTTGACTCTGACACTGCTACAGATGAAGAACTAGCAGAAGCACTTGAAGACTTAAACGACGCTTACAATGTATTCATCATGAGCAGAACAGCAACCGAGGACGAACTGGAAGACTACAATGATTTCCTAGAGGACCTTGAAGACATTTTAGACGATTTAAAAGACGTGCTTACAGTTAACGAATACGAAGAGATCGAAGACTATTACGACTCACTAACACCTTTTGATGAAGATGAAGATTTAGTATCTATTGAAGCATTATTGGAATTAATGGCTGATATCACAGAAGAATTTGACAAGTATATGCCAGAGGAAGATTAGAACACTTTTGAGAATTACCTGGCAACGGGTAATTCTTTACATAACCCTTTAACACCTATGCTAAAATAACGTTAAAGGAGGCGGTACAATGACGAAAAAAACGACAACAAATAATCTATCAGACATTATCAGCCAGTGCCAGCAAGGCGACCAGCAGTTACGCAATCAATTAATCGAGCAATATCTCCCATTCATCATAAAAACCGCATCGGAACATCTGAACCGATATATTGAAATAGAAAACAACGATGAACTGACGATTGCAATGATTGCCTTTGACGAAGCCATTTCAAAATACAATGCTGACAAAGGTGGGTTTATTAAGTTCGCCCAGCGACTAATCATAAATAGACTGATTGACTACCAACGTTCTGGTAAATCAGACACTTTCATCTCTTATGACAATCCGGACAACACCATTGCCGAACATCTGTCAGATGATGAAAATCTTGAGCAAACAGTTCTGGAAAAAGATGAACTCACCGCTTATGAAACCGCTTTAAAAAACTTTGGTCTCACTTATGAGGATTTAATAGAACAATCACCCAAACATCAAAACACCAGAACAAAAGCCATGACACTTGGAAAACAATCCAGCAAGGAACCACCGATTGTTCAAAAATTATACGAGACAAAAAGATTGCCGATTACAAAAATTGCAACTCGGTTTAAAGTTACCATAAAAATAATCAAACGCTCCAAAGCGTTGATAACGTCAGTCATTATTGCTTACGTTGAAAAGTTTGAATCCATTACCCAGTGGATAGACAACACATTAAAGGATGAGGATCATGAATAAAGGTAAAATTTTAAAATTTA
>Ga0070725_10000454_pt1 | contig 28675 bp, 33 predicted proteins | sample tdDd002_FD_69781 | JGI IMG/M metagenome (GOLD analysis project Ga0070725, IMG submission 69781) | Marine sediment microbial communities from the Atlantic coast under amendment with organic carbon and nitrate - tdDd00.2 | ecosystem: Environmental > Aquatic > Marine > Coastal > Sediment | place... | reverse complement strand
TTTGGTTGATTGCCTAAAAAATGGTGCTGCGGGTTCTTGGCAGATGGAAAATCGCGCGGTCACCATGGCACAAGATAAATTTGATTTTGGCTTTGCGATTGATTGGATGATCAAAGATCTCGGCTTTTGCTTGCAAGAGGCAGACAACCAAGGGCTGCGCTTGCCACTGACAGAGCAGACGCAGGCGAAATACCAAGCGTTAGCCAAGCAAGGCATGAACCGTTTAGACACGTCCGTTATTATCCGTGCGATCAAACAAGACACTTAATCTTGCGCTTATCCAATGAACCATGGGTTTACAGTGTAAATTAGCAACGAACCACGTCGGTTAAGGCGGTGAAAATCGCTTTATTTTCTATGGGGTTGGATGAAACGCCATTTCCCCATAGAATATTGGTCAACATTTCTTTGTTTCAACGAGAAACTCGGTAAATTATCAGCTAATCTTAAAAAAAAGCATGATCTCGCCAGAAGTAGTGAGTGTATATGAGTAAAAATGAATTTCAGAAGGCTACGGAAAACCTGCGTAAAGCGGTTCCCCTGATGATAAAAAATCAGGTGCCAACGACACCAAGCAACTATGCGCTTTGGTATACCTACGTTGACAACGCGTTGCCTGAACTTAACCGCGAGCTTGACGAGGTGGTTAATGAGCATGGCCTTTGTCCGCCGGCGCAAGGTGAGTCCTTGTATCGTACTTATGTGGCCAGCAAAACCGAAGCCAATGTCCAGCAGCTTCGTCAAAGCTTAGAACGCATGTTAACGGAGGTCTCTCATTCGATGAATGATACCCTAGTTAACACCAATAATTTTCAGTTGAAGATCGATAAAAGCTTCAGCAGCTTGCAGCGGGTGGAAGATGAAGGCCTCTCCTTTGATGAAGTGATGGGCTTGGTTCGCAATTTAATGGTCGAATCGAAAGACATTCGCCATACCACTCAATTTCTTAATAGCCAGCTCAGTGTTGCCAGTGGCGAGATAGAGCAGCTCAAAGAGCAGTTATCGCAATTTCAGCAAGACGCTTTGTACGACGGGCTATCTAGCTTGTTGAATCGTCGGGCCTTTGATCGTGACATCGCCGCCTACGCGGGCAGTGATACGTCGTTTAGTTTGATTTTGCTCGATATAGATCATTTCAAAAACTATAACGACCAGTTTGGCCACTTATTTGGCGATACGGTGATCAAAGCTTTGGCAAAACGCCTGCAGATCAGTTGCCGTGATGGCATTGCGGCTTACCGCTTTGGCGGCGAGGAGTTTGCGTTTATTGTACCAAACAAAAATTTACGCTTATCGATCCGGTTTGCCGAATCGGTGCGTACCGCGCTTGAAAAGCTCACCATTCGCGATCGGCGTAGCGGTAAACAAGTCGACAGCGTGACTGCCTCGTTTGGTGTGGCTGAGTTTCAGATTGGCGAGTCGGCCAACGATCTGGTCGATAGAGCGGATATTCAACTTTATGAAGCGAAAAGACTGGGACGAAATCGCGTGCTACCAGTGTAAGCGAATTGGAATGTGTGGATGGAAAGCTCAAGCAGTGATGTTTGGGCTTTTTTTGTTTTTATCGGTGACGGGGGAGTATTAGGGGCTGGGTGGTGGCTCTCAAAAGCGCTTATGCAACTTGATAACTAAGGGGGAATTGACCACACTGGAGACATAATTGAGCTTGGAGCACTGAAATGGATAAGGAACAATACACTAAGGTGGTGACAGACCAAGGCAAGTCGGTGACGATTTTAGTTACCTTGATTGATGATATTGCTGAATCAGAATTAGAGTACCTCGACGACATAAGCTTTGCCGGTAAACAGTGGCAGCTGTCAATTGCAGGTAAAGACCACTGTTTTACTACTTGGACAGAATGGTTTCCTGATCCTCAGCAAGCGTTAGAAAGGGGCATGGCGGCGATTTTGGAAGAGGGGATCGATGAGTTTTATCAAAACTCCGATGTGCCTAACTTCAACCAGTTTTAACCCTAAGCTAAAAAAAGCGCCAAGACTCAAGTCTTGGCGCTTTTTATGGTGGTGAGCCTAGCAATGGCTGTGCGTCACGACTAGGCGATTTTTTCTTCTTCGCCTTCGCCAATAAAACCACCGGTTTGATTTGTAAAGATTTAATTCGTTGTAAGTCAGTGGTTTAGCTTTAATTCTTTAAGCTAGTGGCGACAGTGTGGCGGCAAGTTGAAAGATTATTTTGATTTCTAGGTTACAAATCTAACAAGGTTCTGCCCCTTTTTAAGTTAGTGCTTTCACTCATTCACATCCTGCTTGTGAGATTTTGTCTTACTAAAAGTTATCCGAACTCAGTAAGCTTCAATTTATGTTCTACCACTCCACGCAAACCATCTCTTATCTTTCACTATCGGCCTAATGCGTTATATTGAAGCCTAAAAGTCAGCCTGCTCTGTTATTGAGTTGCGAAAATGCGCTACTTATAGTCTGTAGACTTATAGAGTTCATATGTAATTATCTCATTAATTAATAGGGGTAATTATGCGAAAGCCAAGTAAGGAAATTTTAGCGTCACTTGCCAAAAATGTGAGGCGTTTTCGGCTCGAAAATGACATGTCTCAAGAGTTGCTTGCTGAAAAATGTGGACTACATAGAACTTATATAGGTTCAATAGAGCGTGGTGAGAGAAATGCCACTCTAAGTACTCTGGAGGTTCTAGCTGAAACATTTAACGTATCAATTGCCCAGCTTCTTAACAATAATGAGTAATTGATAATATGAATAGTTTGGCTTCAGGCTTAGGAAAGGTTTCAAATATTTCTCGTTCTGATTTAACAATTTATGACCAAATACAGACAGGAGATACACAATATTGGTTAACAAGCGAAGAGCTTTCCGCAGTTTTAAATGATCGATTAACTGGCGTATCTTTTGAAGGTTTAGCTATTAGAACCCGCTCTAAAGTTGCTAAAGAATTAGTGTGTGAGACTCTTGGATATCCAGTGCCGCGCTCTTTTGTAAAGTGCCAGCCACGATTTACAGGTCAAATGTTTGATACTTATGTACAAAAATCAAACAACTTGCAAGTTTGGAATGAAGAGTTAGATGTTGAAAGGCGATACGTAATCATCCGAACAGATGAAAATGATATTATAACAAAAGTTAAAGTTATTTCAGGTAGTGATTTAGCCGCTTTAGATACTACGGGTACATTGACTCAAAAGTTCCAAGCGCGACTGACACTCTCAAATCACCAGATGGAGTTAATTTCTCAGTTTGATACTTTAAATGTTCAAAACACACTAGCTTTATCACCTATTGATTTGTCATTTGATAGCCCTGTGTCTCAGCCAGTGTGTGGTAAGATACTTCCTATTAATGAGTGCTTTAGAAGGCTATCAAGCATTGTAGGTCGCTCGTTTCCAGATGCTGGTCGTATTCAAGAAAGAAATAGAGGAGCAGCTTTGCATGCTCTAGTTTGCGAAGCTTTAGGATATTCAGACTATCGAGATAACGGACAGTTTCCAGATGTTAAGCATCAGCTACTTGAAGTTAAACTACAAACTTCTCCAACGATAGATTTAGGGTTGGTCTGTCCTGATAGTAAAGCCCTCTTAGATATCGAACAGGTAGGCTTTCAGCAAATTAAACATTGTGATGTGAGATACGCAATATTTTATGGTTATATTGATAATGGCTTAGTCCATATCACTAATCTCTACCTTACAACTGGTGAGGATTTCTTTAGTCGTTTTGAACAGTTTGGAGGCAAAGTTTTGAACAAGAAGATACAAATCCCTTTGCCTCGCAATTTTTTTGACTAATTAATTAGTCTTTCGGCTGTGGGAGGTCAAATGCTTCCCACACAAGATCGTTCAAGACTTTTTCACTCTCAGTTCTTTTATGTATATTGCTCTCTGTGAAGATTGATTTGGCTAATTCAATCATTTTTAGAGATATTCTTGATTTTGGATCAGGTAATGGGAATTGTTCAACGTATTGAGATATAAAACGTCTTTTGTTCGAATACAGCTTGTTATTGAACTTTGTATCGTAAAATAACTCAATAAACTTCGAGTTCGCTACAGCTAGAATTAACCAAAGAATGTCAGTTTCATCTTTTTGGAAGTCATTAACCATCCAGTAACAATCACCGTTAACTATAGATTGTTTTTCATCCAACCAAAAAGTAGGTTCTTCACAAATGTCTCTAAAGACAATCTTGTCTTCTAACCATAATTGGGGATTCTGAGGAACCCAGATTTCAAACCAATTTCGATTAGCTTTTATTACGTACTTACGACCTTCAAGCTGCTCTCTATGCTGCTCCAAGTAAGATTTACTTACTGGATATTTTTCAATATCAATAGCTTTTTTCTTGCCGTTTACAGTCTCATGAGTATAGAGGATCTGTTTAGTTTCTTTATCTGATTGCTTAAATCTTCCTGCTACATGATGGGTAATTAATGGCTTAATAAGTTCAGGTTCTAACCCTGTCTCTTCAACCCATGACTCTTTGATAAAAACATTATCAGCGGTTGTTTTAACTCCCACTCGAATCTTACCTACTTCACCAAATGTAGCCCATGTTTTGCTATCAACATCTGCCAACCACTTTTGAGATTTAAGATCTTTGATTCTCCAAATGTCTTTTGGAGATGAGTCATAATCCAACAATCCAGACTTTATAATGTAAGACTTACCATTTGAGCACTTAACAACGCCACGATGTGAAATTGCATCTACAGGTGTTTCTGAGAAGTCTGTAGCTTCTTCACTCGTTTCATAGATAGAGCAGAATTCTGTAGAGGTTTCAGCATTTTTGTTTTTAAGTGAGAACAATAGAACGGCAGGTAATACAGCAGCTTCAAATAGTTTTGTGTCTCCAAAATCCCATATGTTGTATATTTTATACAAGTCGTACAGAGATTGTCTGAGTGCTCCAGTCCCCTTAGTTGTTAGGAATCTATTCGATACAATAACACCTGCTACTCCATCTTCAGATAGACATTTACTCATACCAATTAGGAATGCTTGATAAATATCAACTCGACCTTTTAAACCGAAGTTTTTAGATAAAAACTGAGATTGTTCTGCCCCCAAAACCTGAGTTCTTACATATGGGGGGTTTGCAATAATTACATCAAACTTTGGTAGATTGTGCTTACAGAGTTCGGAGTTATTATTAATACAATAGTCTAAAAAGTCACCATGTATTAAGTTCATCTTAACATTTGGGAAATATTTAGAGATTCTTTTTTTACTAAGTTCGATGGAATCTATATTTATATCAAAACCAATAACTTCAACATGAACAGTTGATTCAAGTGAGCCCAGTAAGCTTAGAATTAACTCACCATCACCAATAGCAGGATCTGCTACAACAATACGCTCTTTATCTTTCAACTTTGTAAGTATCTTTTCGCTAACAAATTTACTTAATTTTGTAGGCGTATAATGAGCACCTTCACTTTTTCTACATGATACGTGTTGATATCTATCTTCAATTACTTCCAAGGTTTTTCTCTACTTAAAGTCGTCATTTTATATTTATCCTATCACAAACTTCAAGAGACTGCACCACTACATTAGGGCAAGATCATGAACGTTTTTTATCCAATATTAGACCAAGGTTGACTTGATAAGGCCACCATGATCTCATACCCCTCTTTCGAGGAGTGGCCATGAATATCGATACCATTAAAGAGCATTTCAGTATTATCCGTGACGAACGGCAAAGCGCAAAAGTGGACTATCCACTGTTCGATATCCTGTTTGGTTCTATCTGCGCAGTGATAGCCGGAGGCCAAGGCTGGACAGACATTCGCGAGTATGTTCTTGGTCACCATGAGTGGTTTCTTAAGCACAACCTGTTTGAAAATGGTGTTCCTGTAGATGACACCTTTGCTCGCCTGATCGCAAGCATTGATCCTGCAGAGTTTCGAGACTGCTTTTTAGCCTGGATGAAGGCGGTGCATAAGCTAACTTCTGGTGAAGTAATTGCCATTGATGGCAAGACATTACGTGGCTCCTATGACAGAGACGACAGACAAAGTGCCATCCATATGGTTAGTGCATACGCCAGCGCCAACCAACTGGTATTGGGTCAACTCAAAACCGAGAACAAGAGCAATGAAATTACCGCGATACCTGCGCTAATTAAGATGCTCGATTTGCGAGGCGCCATAGTGACGATTGATGCAATGGCCTGCCAGACTAAGATTGCCGGGGTCATCACCAGCAAGGGTGGAGACTACTTATTAGCAGTTAAAGGCAATCAGGGTAAGTTAGCCGCCGCTGTACAGGCGGCTTTTGCCCCGTACCGCCGAGCCCCGGTTGATGAAGCTACATGTCAAATCGAGAAGCAGAAAGGTCGTGTTCAAGCACGCACCTGCCATGTATTGAATGCGAGTGAGCTGGAAGGGGACTTCTCAGCCTGGAGTAGTCTAACCAGCATCGTGATGGTCGAAAATTACCGGGCAACAAAAGGTAAAGAGCCAGAGCTGGAGTACCGTTACTACATCAGTTCAGCTGAGTTAACTCCAGAGCAGGCCGGTAATGCTATCCGCGCTCACTGGGGCATTGAGTCAATGCACTGGATTTTGGATGTGAGTATGCGGGAAGATGCTTGTCAGATTTACCGGGAAAATGCGGCTGAAAACCTGGCAGGGTTAAGGCACATGTCGCTGAACATGCTCAGAGCTGAACCCACAAAGATCAGCGTGCCAATGAAGCAGAAACGCTGCATGATGAATCCCGCCTTCTTGGAACAAGTTCTTCTGGCCGGATTTGCATCAATGGCTAAATCCTAACCATTCATGCGGATGCCCTGACCACTACATAGGCTAGATTTGTAGTAACGATTACAGCATGGCTACAATCACAGTTACGTGGAGTATTGTCCCAATCCTAAGCTCAGCGCTCGCTCTAAACAACTTGCTTTGCCATACTGGAGGTTATTCATGAATCGCTAATTTAGGAAAGTCGCTGGCAAATTTCTGTCCAACACCGAGTTAGCTGAGAGGGCGTTCAGAATTCTGAACGCCCTCGATGAAATGACCATAAGTGATCACCAGCTCTGTGTGATTAAGCTTCACCATCCTATAGTTAGTAACTCCACCCCATATCACCAACATCTAGGTTTATTTCGGTAGCTTTATTGCTTTGAGCTTTTTCAACTGTGACTGGATTATCTGACCTAATCCTTAGGTCAATTTCCGACTTACTTTGTACTACCTGGTTTCTTATGGGTTGATAGTCTTTAACTAGGCCAGCTTGACCGAGTGGTTGATAGTCTTGGTTTGAGTTTTGTTTGTAGTCGGTGGATGTGTCCCAGGTAACCTGTTCAGGTGAATCTATCGAGCGTTGTACTTTTTCCTTGGTTGTGATCCCCAGTTCAATATTGCGGTTCTGTAGTGCCTTCATTTTTTTGGCCTGATCCATTACCTTTTCTTCCCCCTTGACCTGCATATCAATTACATATGGGTTATATGCCTGCATGGTCGGCGGTTCATTATTTTTATAAATAGTAGAGTAATACTCCTGCGTGGTGAGTTTTTTGGTTTCACTGGTACTAATGCCCAGTTCTAGATTGCGGTTTTTCATCCCTTTCATGAGATTAGCCTGGCGCCGCACTTCATCCGCTCCGGTCGTTTGAGTGTTTAGGAGTAGATTTTGAGTTAGCTGCTCAGTGTTTTGATGCGTCTCATTGTAGTTTTTCTCAGAGTTGAGGACTTTGCTCTGGTTTAATACTTCATTGGTGGTTACGCCAAGCTCTACATTGTGGTTCTGAAGATCTTTCATTAGTTGCGCTTGGGCTTGAACTTTTTCCACGCCGATTACCTGAGCATTGACTATTTGATTTTGCTCCTTTAGCTCGCTGCTGTGGTAAGTGGCAGAATAATGTTGCTCGGTTACGAACTTTTGAGTCTGGTTGGCTACCTCGTTGGTGGTGATCCCTACTTCAACATTTTGGTTTTTTACTTGCTTCATTAGTTTGGCTTGAGCTTTCAGCGAATCGCTGTCACTTTCCAATGTGTTGAGAGTGTAGGGGGTATATGCTTGATACGCTGTGGGTTTAGTACTTTGGTGGGGTTGCTCCGTGTAGGTAAGGTGTTCATTGGTGGTTAGGGTCGTCACGACCTCTTTATTTTCTAATCCTTTTGTTGCATCAGACAGCGCTTGGGCTCTACCTTCGTCTTCTCCCCATAGGCCATCCCAGAATGATTTAACTTTGTCCATAACTGCGGTGATACCGCCAAAGTAATCAATTAGAAGCCCGGCTCCGGCAATGACGGCACCGATGGCGATAATGAATGGCCCTAAAGGATTCGCTAAAGCGATGATGTTTATCCCGATCAGGGCGAGTTTTACGCCCGCCAATACACCTAGAATACTTGCCATATTGTTGCTGAGAAACAAAACACCACGGCCAAGCGTTCGGAAAGCACTGAAGGTGTTTTTGACGATTTCACGAAGTTCAGCAATGGTGTCATTACGCCAATCCATGTTTTTCATGTTTTGGGCTAAATCTTCCATGATAAAGGAAAGTTCCGCCATGATAGGGGTAAGAGCACTGATTTTTAAGGAATCAATGATTGCTCTCATTTTCCCTAATGCGTCACTGAACGCTTGCGCGTTTTTCGTTGCTTCGGGCTCTACTGGGCCACCGGTATCCTTGAGTAGCTGCTTAGCTTGTTTGTACCCATTAACTCCGCCCTTGAGTACCTTGAGCATTTTCTCACTGTCGCCGCCAAAAAACTCGTCAGCCATAAAGTTTTGCTTGGCCGTGTCCGTTTCTTTGGCGATTTCACGCAGCAGGATTTGATAAGCTTCGCTCGCGTCTTTGGCTTTCATCAAATCTTGATAAGCTTTCCGGTTGCCGGTGTCTTCAAAGTAGTCATTCATCGCCCCTGACTGTAGGGTTTTCATTTCTCCCCAGCGTAAAGCCATCTCTTTGATAGCAGCGTCCATGTCTTCGGCTTCTGCGCCTGCTTGCGTTGCCTGCAAGCGCATTGCTTGGAGTTCTGCCACTGGCATCTGAATGTCATCGGCTGCACGTTGGAGGGCATCGAGCTCTGAGGCGGTATTATTGATGACATAACCAAAACCTGCCATTGTTCCGACGATCCCTGTGGTTGCGATCGCCCCCGTTTTTACGCCTTCGACGGTCGGCATTTTGAGTGCTTTGTTTATCCCACGAGGCACCTTCATCCATTTCTGCATTCCGGCGTATTTCTTCTGCAGGCGGGTGATTTCTTTACCATGGGTTTGATAGCTCTGGTTCAGGCGCTCATACTCAGAATCTAATTTGTAGACTTTGACGCCCGTTTTTGTCAGTGCTTTTCTAATATCGACCATACGCTTTTTGTAGTCGTTTTGACTTAGCGATAGCTTTTCAACTTTTACGCGTTGCTTTTCGAGCTTGGCGGTTAAGGCTGCACTGGGGCGCTGTAGTGCGTTGCTTTTTTGTTTCAGCTCATCGAGTTTTTCCACTTCAGCTTTAAGAGCCAAATTGTTTTGTTGCTTGACGGCCTTGAGCTGGTTGTAGGTGTCTATCATCCCCATTGCGGCGGAGTTTTCAGCCTGGGCTTTCTCTACTTTTTTTATTTCATTTCCGTATTTATTGGTCTCTTTGCTCATTTTTTTGAGCGGAGCGGTGGCGTTGTCGATCACCCCCATGACAACGGAAAGAAGCATTTTAGACATGTTAATCCCTTATAAAAAAAGGAGAGCTATTCGCTCTCCTGTGGACATCGTTCTATGGCTAGGTCTCGAAAGTGAAGAAGCTCATCAAAAGTGAGTTTATCGATTTCACTGGGTTGCCAACGGAACGCCATTGCTAAGTCCGCGTAGAGTGGTTCTACATGCGGAATATTTTCAATTAGCGTTCCGTATTCACGAAAAAAGTTGCTAGCGTGGTCAATAGTGGAGCCCAGTTAGCCGGATCTAGATTTAGCATATCTCGGTCATCAAGCTCTGATATTCTCGGGATCACAATTTTTCCTGCGTCAAAATCGGCTTGGCAAATGTCGTTAAGGTTCACACCGCGCAAATGGCCGGAATGTGGTTTCTGAAGTTCAACTTCTTTGATCGCCACTGTTTTACCTTTCACTTCTTTTTCAATTGCTACCGCCAAGACCGCGATTTTGGTTGTGCCTTTGTCTTTAATTGGGTTGGTCATAGCCTAACTCCTGCCTTAAGTCTTTTAGTTTGATTTTGCGGCCACCACCATCAGGGTCTAGTTTCATTACTAGTTCAAAGAGGTCATGGGCCTTTTCTCGTTCGCCTGCTTCAAAGTGCCAATCACCGAGCAAGCGGAACATTTTCACTTTGAGTGGGGCATTGGTTGCTAAGTCACCAGAACGCAGGGCTTTAACTGCATCGGTTAGATATTCATGTTTAAACTCTTTTTTCCCTTTATGGGCGTCTAGAGAGTATTTGAATACATAGCCACAGAATGCGGTTTGGCCATTCATCTTCCAGTTTTCTGGTGCCTCTAGCCCCCCATTGACGGCGTCGCGAAAGTCATCGTGAATAGCTTCTAGTTTGTTGAGGTCTACATGCCATAGAAACCACCACCAAATAACATCGAGATTTCCATAGCTGCCCTTGTGAGTAACGAGAAGTTTTTGTACCAGTGGACGGTACTTTTCGATCAACGCTTCTTTAAATGGCGCTTTTTCTTTAGTGCCTGCAAGAGTTCGCAGATAAGATAAATCCTGCTTTAAAATCAGTTGCGTCTCTTCCCATGGCTTGTCGGCAAAGGTTTGGCGAGTTGTTGTACTCGCCGTTGTTATTTCTGCTGCGACAACCGGCTGTAAGTTTTGCTGTTGAGCTTTGCGTTTCATCAGGATAGATAGCATGCATTACTCCTTATTGGGTAATCATCTCGATGCCATTGAATAGCACTTCAAGTTGACCGTCCTTGGTTGACAATGTAATTGGATCCACTGTCCACGCTTCTTTTAGGGTGTATGCTTTGCCACTGTTAGTTTCGATGGTAATGGTCTCATCAACAAAAGCTTTAATTGCTTCTTCATCGGTATCTTTCGCGTGAATGATAGTGCATTTGATTGATGGTGCCTCTTCGTAGGACTCTGAGTAACCAAGCGGGCCATCGTCTCCCATCACTGCTTCGCGTTTGAGGTTACCAAAACCAATTTCTGCTCCTTCCTTGATAGGAAGGCGACCTAATGAACCGGCATTGATCACCGCTCGGCTAGTAATTTTTGTTGCCATAATTTACTTCCTAAATTGAATTTTGCCTGCAACGATAATCAAACCGTTCACGAACTGCGGTGAGTCTTGATAGTTGACGCGTTGTTTATTGGTCTGATCAAGTTCAACCACGAGTGATTTTTTATAACCGTCGAAGTCCTGCACGATCCCTCGGTACTCCAAATCCCGGTAGAGTGAAAGCAACTGACTTTTGAACATGGTTGGAGTCACAATTGGTTGGCCCTTGGCGAAATTGGTTCCATCTTTCGCCACTTTGTGACGTGGATAGATACTCAAGATTTTGGAGCGTTGCTTTTGGCGGAAGAACATCGCTGTGGCTGGCGTCATGACGTCTAAATAACTGTTGTCGGCAATACCTGCACCGTTTTCTGTGTATGCAGTAATTGGTCGCTCAATCAGTACTTCTTTGGCGGAGCTGACCGTGTAGGTGCTTAGACCTTCATATAAAAATAGGTTGCGCTCGGCCCAGTCCCACTCACGAGCGGCAAGGGTATATACGCCGTTTAGTTTGAGGGTTTGTAGTGGTCGGCAAGGGTCAATCGCCAATGATGGGGCGATTTGGCCTACCCAGGCACCAATAGCAGCCGCATCCGATAGTGGTTTGTTTTCAGTATCGCCAAAACTATTGATTGGTAGAAAGTTAATCAAAGCGCAGTTGCTTGTCTCGCCGAATGTGATCAGTTCTGCGTGGGTACCTTTCTTTGGAATGTACGCGATTCCGGGGATCTGGTTTAGCGCGTTGTAGCGCTCTTCCAGAAACAGCCCGAGCTCACGGATGGTGGTTTCATCGTTGAGTGAGCACATAATGTGGTGATATTGGGTGTCACCTAACGCTGCCAGTGCCGCCGCAATATCGTCATCCGCTACGCTGATCGCGTAAATGGGCATGGTATCGTCTTGCTTACGGAAATAGGTGATCATCTCCACGATGTCAGATGCACCGAAGCTCTCTGCGGCAATAGTTTCATCCATGCAAAGAGTAACAGTGTTAGCGCCAACTTTGGCCCCTTCTACAGCGTTACCTATTGCTAGAATGCATTGCAGATCTTCGGCACTGTTCGCTAGACTGTTGTCAATTTCGATGTATACACCAGGCACTCGGGCGGTGGCTGGCACTTCATTAAAGCCAATTCCCATTATTTGGTCTCCTTATTGGCGGTGGCTTTAGCGTTGACTTTTACCTGAACGACATCTTCGTCGTGCAAACGTCGTAGCCAGTAAGCGGAGCGAGGCTTCTCCTCGCCGATGTTTTTTAATGGCTCTCGGGTAAGCGGGTCTTTCACTTTTACCCCTGCCTTGGGTTTGAGTTTGAATGTTGCTTCGGGTGTTTTCATTACGCTGCATCCTGTAGTGCAAAGTGTTCGGCGGCCATCGCCATCAGTTCCCGTTCGAGAGCGGGCGTCCAGCCAATAAAAGTACGTTTGGGCATTTGGTAATTGCGTTTAGTGAGGTGCCCGCCCTCCCATCGTCCAACTCGTTTACCGTCTTTCTTGTAGTTGGCGTTGTAAAAGCCATTCACCCGAGTCGAAAAGGAGATTTGTGAACCTTCGTTATGCTCGCGGCCAATGTTCCCGGCTACGCCTTTTAGCCCAACCGCAAAGCTTTCTTCCGACACTTGGGTGCGCAGTGCTCGGCTAAAACCAAACAGCATGCTTTTATTGTTGACGGTGTTTAATGCGACTAATTGACGATCGTGTTTTGCGCCATGCTTCCCCCTGATACCTCGTGAGAAAACGGTCGCTTTCCTCGCCGTTCTCGATTGATAAGGATTATTATCAATATCTCTTTGGTTACGGACTTGCTGTCTAAAAAATTGACGCGCTCGGTTTGCCATTCGCTTGTTTAGCTCAAACTTTTCAGCCGCCGTCATAACTAAGCTTTCTACTATTTGCGTGAGTTGCTCTGGGGTTTGCAGCGTCAGTTCTGACATGGTAGATCCTCTTTGTGTCCTACCACGTACACTAGGTCATTGAGTTCAATCGGTTCCGCGGCTGGTTCAAATTCACTGGTACACTCGTAGCGAGTGCCGTCTTGCATCCAGTTGCCCAGTTTGTTTTCCTGCAATGAATACTCTTCTTGTAGGTCTATTTTTATCTTGATGTCGCACTTGCCATCATCGAGCACTTCGGTTGCAAATGTCGGGAATGGGAGCCCTTTCCCCAACCTGTCAGGATCATTTCTGTTTAGCCAATTTACTAGGTGCATGAAAAGGATATGCGGCTGGATTGCTGCTGATTGGATGTAAACAATTGCAGTATATTCCAGCGTGTAGCCGTCAACGTATGGCCCTTGTCCGCAAAACACTGCACCATCTTCGGCCCAGGCCGAGAAGTTTTGCGCATCCGTTACATGACTTTTAAATAGCTCGGTAATACTTTGTAGTGATTTCATTAAACCACCTCGAAACAATAGGTTTCTTCGCCATGAACTAACATGTCTACCGCTTGGCGATACTGCACTTCACAGTGCTGTTTTTTGTCTGTGAGTGCTTGTTGTCGTTCTGCTGCTTCAGCTGTTGTATCGCAACTGATCTGAATGCCGATCAATTCACTTGCAGTTAGCGAAAACACGGCTTGTTTGTAGAGCGTCTCAGCTGCTTCATCATCTTCAAAAAGCGCGAGCGACAATTGCTTCAAACTAGCAAATAGTTTTATGGTGCCCTCAAGCTCTTTGTGTACTTTGATGCGTGACACTTTGGCTTGTTGAAGAATGCCTGCCTCTGTCTCATTGCTTAAGAAATTAAACAGAGACTGGAACTCTGATATTTTCATTGCTGGGTACTTGCTTGTTGCAGGCAGCTCCGACTCAAATACATCTCTTTTGTCACCAACAAACTGCATAGCTTCATCCCAATGTCATGAATTAGGGAATGCGGGCAGACAAACGCTGAATACTCGTTAGCCAGAAAATAAGGCCAATAAGTTAGAGCGTTAGAGCCCGCATTGAGGGGGTGTTTATTTAAGTGGTGGCGTTATACCCAAGCACCGTCAATCCAAATTTTCACGTTTTTGAACTCAACTGCCGCCGCTTTACCAACTTCTTCGATAACGTAAGCCATATTCATTGACTCAAAGTTTTCAATTTGGTCTTTTTCGTCGTTTTTCTTGCCTGCGGAGCGACGAATTGAACCTTCTTGAATATAGATGGATAAGTTGTCGTAACTGGTGACCATGATGCCTGTAGATGGGAAGCCTGGTACTTTCACAGCAGGCAGACCACCATAAGTGCCGATGACTTGGAGCTCTTGAATTTTGCCTTTTTCGCTTGGCGTGTTGCCATGTGCTTCATAGAACTTGGCTTTGTCGTAAGCAAGCAGATCGGAGCCAATAATTGCCACTAGGTTTGAGTCATTTTCACAAGCATCATGCAGTAGGTTTTTCGTATTAAGAACGGCTAGATCTAGGTTAATGAAATCACCACCTTCACCGATGCGAATTTCACCTGCGGCTTTTTGACCTGTTGTAATTAAACGGTCGGCGTTGTGATCGCGCATGGCTTGGAACCAGCCTTTATTCACGTCTTCACCGTTCGGATTCTCGGTTGCATCGGTAGTGGCAGCGACTTTTTCGCCATACCACCCGATAGTGATTTTGTTGGCGTCAATTTGTTCACGATTGGTCTTGCTTATGATGGCACTAAAGTTTTTATGATGTGCCCATGCGTCCAGTTTGGCGTAGCGAAGAGCTGTATCGAAATTGGTTTGCTCGCACATGTACGGCATAGCACCCATGCTTGAGTAGTCTTTCGGTTTACGCTTGCCATCACCGGAAGTGTCTGTTCGGCTGGCAATCATGCCTGTGACGCCAAGGCCAATAGATTCACCTTTCTGATTTTTTACTGAGATGACATTAATTTTGTTGAGGAACCAATTACTTTCACGGATAGCGGCAATGATGCGTTGGGTTCCGTTTGGACTCACGTTGAACTTCTCTGTCGCGTCGTCAACATCGTTTTGTTTTGCTACTGCTTTTAAGTATGCATTAAGCTTTACTTTGGTATGTTTTTGCATGTTATTACCTAATTCAATTCGTTTTTGGTTGAGCTAGATTCTAGAGCTAGGGCCTATAGGTACGGTTCTTCTTGGTCGCCTTCACCTGCTAGCTGACGCTCATCTTCATCGGTTAGCTTGCTTAGCTTTTCTAGTTGGCCACTGAGTTCACTGAACTGCGTTGACAGGGTTTCTACTTGACCTTTTAGTTCGGTGACTTCTTTGTTGCCTTCGGCTTCCGGCTCATTTTTATCGCCGTCTTTTTTTTCTTGAGTAGATAGGCTTGTAACGAGTTGGCCTAATTTGCTGTTAAGTTCTTTGTTCTGCTCAATGCTTTGCTTAAGCAGCTCTTCGGTTTCTTTGCTCATTTCGTCTTCTTCCTGTTGTTGTGAGAGCTGCTCTGTGTGGCCTTCGCCTTTGAGCCAGCGCTTGAATTGTTGGAATAGGCCTTGTTCCGTTTGTTCGGGATCTTGCCCAGAGAGAGAAGATAGATTTACAGTCTGCCCCGTAGATACGTAGGTTTTATCATCTGACTTATTGGACAATTGAATTTGAGTCGTGCCCAAAGATGCTGGTTTATCGGTTAGAGCAAGGCCCGTTAGGTACGATTTGCCTGTTTTACTGAAGTCTTCTTGATACTCAACGGATGTATGAAGTAACTGACCATTTTCGACGGTACGCAGTAACATGGAATTTGGCTTTATCACTGCCCAGAGTTCATCATTGCGCTTTTCTACCGATAGTACTGAGCCGTATTTCCAGCTCCATTGAAAGTGTTCTTCGTTGATTAAGGCGTTGTACTTTTTAGGGTCATAGCTTTCAGCTATGTCATCAACAACTTGCTGTGGGACGTCTCGTCCATCAACGGTAGGCCCTGCCTTTAAAATGCAAATTGGCTCAGACTTAAACATCATTTCTCTCCTAAATTTGATGATTCCAATCTAACCAATGCTCTTCTCTTTTTGTATTTGTGCTGTTTCTAAAACATTGATATAGAACTCGCTCAAGCTGAGTAATCGCGGGGGCTGTAGCACTATGCAAGCATGGATACGAATGCAGTTACCGAAAATGAACCGATTTACACTCATACGCAAACTCAAGCGTTTGGGTTGTACTTACGTCAACAAAAGCCGCCTGAAATAGCGGAGCAGGTTGGCGTAGCTACGCGAACTGTTCAGCAGTGGATCTCAAAGTTTGGTTGGAAAAAGATGCGGGATGATTCGCCCGTAGAGCTGATGCTACGCCAACGAATTGCTTACTTGATGTGGATTGACCATAAGGCGGAGTGCCAAGAACGCGAGCTGAAGATGTTGCTCGAACAGCACTATAAGCGAGTTGAAGCCAACAAGAAACGCAACCGTCCTACAGGCAGTAGTGAGGGTGAAAACAAGCGGGGTCGTAAGAGCAATAAAGTTAAGAACGATGTATCGCATATCACCAAAGAGATGCTTGATGAGTACCGAGAGAGAACTTTCTTTGAGTACCAGAAAGAGATCCACCGGCATAAGCAAGATGATGCTATCAATGAAATTCGTTTCTATCTTAAGTCGCGTCAGATTGGCCTTACATTTTATTTTGCGTTTGAAGCTTTTGAGGATGCAGTGCTTAACGGAGATAACCAGGTGTTTATCTCGGCATCCAAGAAACAGGCGTACATCTTCAAAAATTATATTCGTAAGTTTGCGCTGGAGATTGGCGAAGTAGATCTAAAAGGCAAGGATGACATTGAGCTTAGCAATGGCGCCAAGCTTGGGTTTATGTCTACCAATGTGGCAACCTCTCAAGGCTTTAACGGCCACATGTATTGGGATGAAGTTTTCTGGATCCCTCGCTTTGCTGAATTGGATGACTACGCTGGCGGTATGTCCATTCAAGCTAAGTTCCGCACCACTTATATTTCTACGCCATCAACAATGGCCCATGAAGCCTATCCGAAGTGGGAAGGTAAAAAAGAACACAATATCGACATTAGCCACAAGGCACTAAAAACAGGTGCGCTGGGTGTGGATTTCATCTTCCGCCAAATGATCACGGTTGATGATGCGATAGCTAAGGGCGCAACGTTCTTCAACATGGATAAGCTTAAGCGTAAATACCCTGTGAAAGAGGTATTCGATAACTTGTTGCGTTGTAAGTTTCTGGACGATAGTGCTTCTTTTTTCTCTCTCAAAGCTTTGCTGGCTTGCAAAGCAGATTCTTCTCTTTGGAAAGACGTCGATCATGAAAAGCTCAATCCGGTAGGTGATGCTGAGGTTTTGGTTGGTTATGACCCTAGAGGGGGCGGCACTGGTGATGGTTCGGATGATGCGGGTTTGGTGGTATCACTTAAACCAAAGAGAAAAGGGGGGGTATTTCGGTTTATTGAGCGAGCGAGATTAAAGGGATCGAGTTATGAGCAGCAAGCGGAAGCGATTCGAGATATTACTCAAAAATATAATGTGGTGCATTTGGCGATTGATACCAGCGGGGTTGGTTCTGCTGTGGCGGAATTAGTACGTAAATTTTATCCCTCATTGATTGAGCTAAATTACTCGCCCGAAGTAAAACGAATGATGGCCTACAAAGCGAGGGAGATCATTAATAATGGTCGATTGCAGTTTGATGCCGAGTGGGATGATTTAGTGCATTCGTTCCTCATGATTCGTCAGCAAACGACCAATATCAGTAACCAAGTGACGTTTGTTTCTAACCGTAGCAAGATTGGCTCGCACGCTGACCTTGCTTGGGCTTCAATGCATGTGATGTGCTGGGAGCCGATCGATATTCATACTGAAGATGATACTACTGTTGAGATCTTTTAAGCCAAATAGTGGAGAGGCAAAGTGATTGAAATTGAGTTTTCTAACCCTGTGAGCGTGATGCATAGTGACATTTTAAGTTACTTGGAAACTGCGCTGATTGATGGACTGTACGAACCGCCAATTCCGCTTGATACGCTGGCGAAGGCTCTGCGTGTTAACCCGATGCATTCTAGTGCGATTGAGTTCAAGCGTAATACTTTGGTGTATGCAATTACCTTAAGTGGCTTGCTATCTCGCCAAGATTTAAAACGATGGGCACAGGATTATTTAACTTTCGGTAATGGTTATTTACAGGTGATTCGTAACTTTGGCGGGCGCGGGGTAGTGGTTAAGCTTAAACATATTCCTGCTCTATATATGCGCCGTCGTGAAGATTTGGGCTGGACGTATAAACCAAGGGCTTACGATGATGATGGGCGGGTTGATTTTAAGCATGGTCAAATCTTTCATTTGGCAGACTATGATGTGGCGCAGGAAATTTATGGTTTACCTGCTCATGTTAGTGGACTTACGTCTATTTGGCTCAATGATGATGCCACACTGTTTCGTCGTCAGTATTATCGCAACGGTAACCATGCTGGCTATTTGCTGTATATGAACGATCCAAATATGACGGATAAGCAGCAAGAAGCAATTAAGCAAAAGCTTCAGGCGAAAGATGGCATGGCCTTTAAGAACATGTTTGTGAACGCGAAAGGTAAAGACACTAATCCGCCAGAGCTCAAGCCGATTGGCCAAGTAGAAGCGAAAGACTCATTTAAGGAAGTGAAAAACCAGACGATGAATGATGTACTCGCACTTCATCGGGTACCCATTGAGCTAATGAGTATCCGCCGCGAGAGTATTACTTCACTCGATTTGAGCAAGGTTGATTGGCTGTTCCACAAAAACGAGCTACTACCACTGATTGATATGATGCAAGAGATGAATGATTTTCTGGGGCAAGATGTGATCAAAGAGAGTGATTATAAGAGCTTGGAGCCGCAGAGCGTGGCACCTGCGGCCTAATCCCTTTTAACGCATCCCGTTATTTTGGCTGATGCCAGTACTAAGGAAACGGTGAGTGCGAATGTGTTTTATGATATCATCAATCGGCTGTAGTCGGTTATTGTCGGTTGTGGTCGGTTTTAAACTTATGGTTTAGGGGTTGCAAACTGATACAAACCGGCGCATAATTATTACATCAACTGAGCAGTTTGTCTGTGAGGAAGATATTTCGGAGAGTCACTACCGTTAAGTGTGAAACTAAAATTTCGGAGAGTCACTACCGTTAAGTGTGAAACTAAAATTTCGGAGAGTCACTACCGTTAAGTGTGAAACTAAAATCTAAAAACCTCGCTTCGGCGGGGTTTTTCAATATCTGGACCCTAATAATAATGAAAATATACACAGTTAGCGATTCTTATTTGGATCACTTGAGAAAGGTCGATGGCAAGGTTCCTAGCAATGACTACAAAAATGACAAGCCATATGTTGGCGTGGTTCTTGAAGTTAATGGCAGCAAATACCTTGCGCCTCTAACTTCTGAAAAACCTGCATTGGAGAAATTAGCTGCAAATCACCCTACGATTTTTAAGCTACATGCTGTAGATGATGAAGCTGACAAGCTTGGGGCCATTAGAATCCTATATATGATTCCAATTGTTGATTCTGAGATTACTGAATTAGATATTGAATCAATCAGTGATCAGTTCTACAAAACGTTACTAAACAAGCAAATTTTGTTTATTCGTAAAAACTCAGAAGCTATTCAAAAGAAAGCTAAAAAACTCTACGGTCTAGTAATTAACAAACGAGGCGCTTTTTTTAGAAACTCATGTGATTTCTTAGCTCTTGAGAAAGCGAAAGAAGAGTATTCAAAGCCTGAGCCTGTAGGCGCTTCGGAAGATAAATTAGCAGCTTTGAAAGCTAAGTTTAGCTAAAGTTTTGTTTAAACCTCTGCATTGAAAGGGCTTTTTTATAGCTGCGCTCTTATCCAAGTCTGCAATGCTAATAGCTTCTGAGCATTTTCAGCACAGGTTTGCAGGTTGGCGACGTCCTCCGCTATGATTTCGGCGTCTCGGTTGTATGCAGTGGCTTTGGTGGTACCATCAGTGATGGTGGCGGGTTGCTGAATACCGATTGCTCTATTATGCGCTCGCACGGAGTTGGCGCGGATACGCAACCAGTCATTGTCATTAGCAACGCACTGCTTATCACTGTTATTTTGAGCATACTTGATCACCTCTTTTACTATTTCTCGATATTGAATTCGAATATCAGGCTTTTGGCTAGCAAGCTTTACCGCTAATTGAAAAGCCTCATTTTGCTTTTTCTCTATTTTTTCAAATAGAACATCTTGTGCTTTCTGTCCTTTGGCTAATGTTGAGGTTACCCCGTAGTCATAAGAGAAGTACGCTACACATCCAAGAACGGCGGCAATGCTAAGGGTTTTAAATAACGCGAAGTAGTTGGCCAATGTAATCACCATCCATTCAAACAGACGTGTTGTTCTTTGCTTCGGCGTTTTGGGATGCCGGGACAATCACTTTGCTTTAGGCGACAGTTTTTTCCGTTAACGAATACCCACCTGAGGTATTCATTGCAGGCTCCCACGTTATCACCTTGGTTGAATTTCTTTAGTAGGGTAGAGCTCGCAAAGTTGCCAGAGCCAAGATTGAATACAAAACTGACCATCATATCGTATTCAGCTTGGCTGGGCGTTTGAGTTATTTGGCTCTTTACGACGGTTTCAGCCTGAGACACGTCTTGCACAAAGTACTCAGCTGCTTGTTGTAATGTAATGTTTGAACCCTTGATTACTCCTTCTGTGTGACCAAGGCCTGCCGTCCATCTATCAGCGCTACATTGATAAGGCTTAAGGCGACATCCTTCCTGATTGGCAATATGTCGCAAGCCGTTTTCACTGACACTTAGCTCTGAATCAATATTGAACACAATGGCAAGAACGGAAGCGACGGAGCATACAGTCGCTTGAATAGCTCTGGTTTTTAAGCTCATGTTGTACCATCCTTTGGGCCGTTAAGCTTATCAAGCTTGGCTTGGCTAAGTTTGGTCGCCACGGCATAGTGGCGGATGGCCATGACGCCAGCGCCGATGCCCACGGCGACCGAGACGACTTGCAGGATGTCATTAACACCAAAACTAATTAGGGTTGCACTAATAGAAGTGAGGATTTTCTTGAGACCAGTAGCGTCTAACAAAGATATAACTAACGCTCTTACTCCTGTTTCATTCATTGATTTCTCTCTCATAGCTCGTGATTAATCCCCCACAAAACCAGTGTAATGAGTTGAGTTTTAAAGAATATCGTTTGTATTTCTACGGGGTAAATATAGAAGCAGTGTAAAGAAACAAACCCAGCGCTAGGCTGGGTTTGAGTAGTTAGATGACGCGGATATGCTGAATGTGGGTTCGGCCAGTGTGTGTTAATTGATAATCGCCAGGTTGAGACAGCGAGAACGTCGCACGGAACTCACCATCACTAGTAGTGACAGGAAGTCTTTGTTTTTCACCGCTGCTATCTAGCAGGATGATTTCGGCGTCTATATCGTTCTCCGTGCTCTTGCCGACCACGGTTACGGTACTGGTGTGAGTAATGTGACAAAGTGTTTTTTCTTCATCAAAGTCGATTACATCACACGTTTTTGGCTGTGGGGCTACAAACGTTTCTCCATTCCAGAAACTGCCCTTTTCTGGTTCTTCCATGTTCGTTACTTCAACATGGTTTTGGATTGGCAGTAAATGGCTATAGATGATGCTTTTTACGTGATTATCCACTATCCAGGCAAATTTACGCATCTGCAATTCTCCTTACAAAAATTCTGATTAGCCCTTTTCCACCTTTGCCGCGACAGTCATCATGTAGACCAGAAGAGTGAGATACAGCGCATCCGCCACCGCCAGAGCCATGTTGGCCGCTATACCCTGCATATTCTATTTGGTTACTGCCATTTGGAATACTGCGAGCCGATGCTCCTTGAGCCAAGATAGATGAGCCGCCAGCGAATGAACGAAATGTTCCGTATTGGCCATTTGCGGAGGCTGACCAGGGTTTTCCCTCGTAGTAAAGAGACTCTTCACTGCGGTAATCAGGGCTTGCTAAAAGTTGATCCCCGCCATTACCTTGGCTAATTTGGTACGCTTGGATTAAGCTTGATTGCGTCACTTGAACATTGCCAGCTGTGCCGCCCCTTACGCTGGAGGTGTAGCCTGTATTCCCTCTGTTTCCTTTGGTGCATGTTAATAGAGCCTCACCGAAGTAGACTCTCGTATCATCTTCATTGACGCCAATACGTTCAATTGTAATTTCGCCTAAATCTGCTTCTGTTAGCGGTGCGGTGACTAGCTCAACTCCCCCTCCGGCTCCGCCTCCGGTGGCGTATTTATATTGATACCCTGATGAAGTGCTGGATGCTTCTAAGTATCCACCGTCCCCACCACCCGCAACGATATACATTACTAGCTGAATGGTACCAATGCCGTCCCAGCCCAACATCTCTTTTGTTAGCGAACCGCTAAAGCCAGAATTCAGATCGATAATTTCACCCGCTTCAGGGTGGTAGCTTATATCACCAGTAAAGCTCTCTTCGTAGTATCCTTCCGGAGCTCGAAGAAATTTGACGTTCGTGGAGCGAGTCGCTGCGGGGAACTTACATTTGTTGCCAAACCGTCCGTTTTCATCCACCACACCATCAAAGCAACTGAGTACAAAATCTGTTTTGTGAAATGGTGTGAACAGTAGTGAAAATGAGGAGGCGAGGGGAGACAAAGGAACAGTTGCAGAATGTGCCTCCGTCATCACCATGTGTTCATTGTTTAGCTTAATAGCGTCGTTGTCTTTCAGGGGGATAAATCCTGAATAGTTTTCTGAACCAATATCTACACCTGCCATGCGTGCCACTCCCCTTTGATTCGTGCAAAATGTACTTCTATACCTGTTGAAACAATGCGAGCGAATGGGTGGCGCTCACCCTTGTAGTTGACGCTCTCTCCTTCAGGGGGAGTGAACTTTACCTCTCCCGATTTCAAATCAACCGACTCATCAACGCGAGCGCTAAACTGTGCGCCATCGGTTAATGCTCTTAGTGGGAACGCGAACGCGCGAAACAGTACGTTGCGCTTAGATATTTGAATGGTGTCCGATTCTTGATAGATCACGTTGATTGCTTCACGGCTCCCGAGAAATGCATGCAGTTTCTTCGCGGTAATAATCCGCTCATCATCTACTCCTTCGGTGACTTCTTCCGTAGTAGCCACTTCCGCGATCCCCGGCGTTTCTTCATTCGCATAGGGGGTTGTTGCGACTTCCACGGTAATGTTTTCAATCCGTGACGCGGAAAGGTTTAGATCTATTGCTTCGGTGATAACGGAGTTGGCCTTTTTTAATGAAAGGATTGCACCATTATTGCTGTCTACACCGAATAGGGTTTGGGCATCATCATCTAGGTGGTAGCCGATTTCTTTGCCTTCGAATTCTTCTTTACCATCAAAATCGGCTTCAAAGTGTAGGTGACCAAGTTTGATTATGCGGCCACGAACAACAGGTTTTCGAATAATTTCTGCCCGGAGTTCAGTCTGGCTTTGGTCTGGTGTATAACCCTCAGTGCCGATGCTGATATGAGTGATTTTAAGTTCAATTCCTAGATCACCGGCACGAATGGACGCAGCTCGACCTGCATCTGTAATTACTAGCGCCATTATTGAGTTACCTCGTGTGTATGTATTGTTCGGATATGTCGCGCATTTGCATAACCGTTGAAATAGTCAATGGTTGGGCATATCTCATATTGATGAATATTTTTTACTATCTGGTAGTTCACTGCTTGATAGAAAAGCGTGGTTTCATTGTTATAGATCCACTGAATTTCCGTGTGTGGTAACCGATATTTCTCAAAGGCTTGCCACGCATCGTTTGCGTTGTTTCTCGAAGATGGCGTTATCGATACATAAATCAGGTTTGGTTTGTTTATGTCATCGAACACTGCGCCGCTGCCTTTGCCCGCAATATCAAATAGCAGTGCCTGATAGTCGTTAATTTTCCAGCCAAAGAGGTCGTCTTTCAGCTCAGCCAATAGTGAAAGCTCGATTTCGTCATGAGTAACTTTGAAGTCTTTCGCCATCCCTTCAATGAGGTTGGTGAGCTTCTGGTTCTCTGTTTCTTGCCAGTATTCACCTTTCGGAAGCAGTGCCCTGATTGCATCAGCAAAGTCACTTTCGCTGTAGTCGATTATTACGTCGGAGGTGTCCACGTTACGCCTCCTAATACATGTATCTGGTTGTTTTCTATCACCACTTCGCCCTGTGGGGCTTTGAGAATAAAGCTGTTAGTAATATCCGCTATCTCAAGCGTAAGCTCCGTTGGGGTGATCGACTCCGGTTTTCTGGTTTTCTCATCTATTCGGCCCATCTTTCTTTTTATGAAAATCTCAAGCGCAGTGATAACGTCAGTCCGTACGTCCGGTTCTTCAATGCCTTGTATTTCAATATCGAGAAGTATTTTCTTTGGCTGGTAGGCGAGGGGGTGGCAGCCAGCCAAGCGGTTTGTTTCGAACGCTTTTTGAATCAGATTCATGACTTCATCACTTAGCGTTGGGTCGTTTTCACGGGCTCCAACATAGACCTCAACCATGCCGCGCTCTGGGGTGTTATCCAGCGCCCAGGCAAAATCAACATCAGCATGAGCAGATACAGCCCAGGCTTGATAATCTTCTCTTTTGCCGATCATTTGATTTTTGTTGAACGCAGAGACTACTCGTTTACGCCAGTGCTCGAGTTCTTCAATGCCGACACCACCGCTAATGCCTTTGCTTTGAACGTTATTGGGGTCGACGCCACTAAGTGCTTCATTTAGTTTCAGGTTGGCGCCGTTAGGAAGGTTGCTTTCCGGGCCTGCTTTCAGAGCGATAATTTTTACGTCTTCGTCACTGTTTTGTTCCTGAAAGGTTTTGTACTCATTGCCCGCATCATCAATTAGAATTCGGCCCTTAGGGATCACGACAGTACCTCCCGTCTGAACGAACCTTGCTCCGCCAGTCGCAAACTGTGGCTGAAGACGGTCAACTTCGTGCCTTGTCGCATGCAGGTACAACCATGGTTCAGAGCAGGTTTCAGGGTGCAACTCTCTAAATAGCTGATCTTGATATCCGTATTGGCCGTAGCTTACGCCTGCTATGGCGCTTGCAATGGCATCGATAGCCGGGTTGTTTTCGCCTGTCTTAGCAATGAGCGTTGCTTTGGCTCGGTCAAGTAATTCTTGTAAGCTGCGTTGTGTGCTCATAGGTTTATTTCGTCCAGTTTGGTTCCGTCTAATAGTGTAATTGCTACGCTTCGGCCCATTACGTTGGGGGCCTCTTGCCATGTAGTTACTTCAATGCTTTTTGCATGCCTCTCATCTATGAGCCATTGCAATGCATCTTCATAAAACTGCTTTGCCAGGCTGATAGTTTGCGGGGTGACCTTCGCTCGTTTCAGAGTCCAATCGCGTGAGCCCACGATGTTTAGCAGATCATTGCACCATGTACCGCCGCGCTCGCTGTTTTCCATTCTTACTTGGTCGTTCTGAGTGGACTCTGCGTAGTTGTAAATGCTCTGTAATACAGCGTGAGTCATTCCTTCGTTGGTGCTTACTGGGGCGGTTACGGCATTTAGGTGAAAGTGGTTCATGCTTTATTTGGCCCTTCAGTTGTTTTGGTGCTGCTGTCGTCTGTGTAGTTATGATCGTGTTTCTCGACTTTGACACCGTCGAACATGCCGGAGCCTCCCCCCACTGAGCCAGTGACTTGTACGTTTTTCTGCACGCTCAGGCTGCCGCTAATCTCTACATCACCAGAGAAAGTCGCTTTATCTGCGGTCACGTTAACGGCGGGGGCTGTAAGCGATGTATCTTGCACTGACACAATTTCAATTTTTGACATTGAATGCACTTTGATGCCTTGCTTGGAAAAATGTACTAAATTGCCTTTGTCATCCAGCATGGCAACTTCACCTGGCTGCAATTCCATTTGATAGCGTTCGTCTTCCACATTGACCGTTATTCCGCGGGCTGTAACGCCGCCAATGAACAGGTTGTATGACTTGGCTCCTACTAGGGGGCGGCTCATAAAGCCATAGTTGTGGACTCGCTTGATTCGGTCATTGGTTCGGCCTGTTGCGGTCTGTATCTGCAATACATTGGTTTGTGCTCCGGTCACTGTGCCTGTGCCTGTCACGTTTTTTATCCGAGCCATCAACCTCTGTTGCTGCTGTCTTAAAGCATTGGAGTTACGCATAACTTTGCTCCCTGAACGGTCTGAATAACTCAATATCGGTACTGGTAGAGCTTTTGGTCACCGATAGGCTCAATGCTTTTATCACTAGCATTTCGTTGAATTTCTGGTGCTCATCAATCACCCTGATCACTCGATTAAGGCCATCAATGGCAAGTTCTTCGAATACGTCAGCAATGGTGCTATTCGCTGTTAAGCTTTCGGCAATGGCTAGGTCTCGTTCGTACTTTGCGCGAGATTGACAAGCTTGCGCGTTCTGGAGTTGGTCACAAATGATCACCATTACCCGTTGTTTGTTGATGTTGGGGTTAACGATGATGGCCTGCGCATCATCCCAAGCTCCTTGAACCTCGGTGTGATAAAACTGTTTGTTAAAGGCTCGCTTTATACCAAGGCTTTCTATGTTCTTGCCAACCTGTAGACCAATACCTGATAGGGCGGCATGCGCTGTGTTTTCGATGGTCAATACTCCGTTGCGCTCGATTAGCATATACCCTTGCTCTCGGATGATTTGAGCTATGTTGTCTACGGGTGACTCTGCGTTAATTTGGAATTCAGGGATCACCGGCATGGCTCTCACTAGGCTTTTCACCGTTAAGCCAAAGGGTGCAGCTAGAGCGCGCAGCAGCTTTTCTACGTTTTGGTCGTACAAAGCATCCATTGTGATACGCGAATCAATCATATTGGCGCTATTGGAGCGACCCGATATTGATAGTCGATCTGAACTGGTTTCAGTTGATGAACTGGCATCATCTATCTGCCCAGTAAAGATCGTTCTATCACTTAGCTGAATCTCAACAGGCAAAGATGATGTAATTTGCATCGGAGGAATATCAGCGTTGAATGTATGCGCCAGTTGTTCCACTGAATAATTTAGCTTGATGGAGTAGAACGGGACGATATTGCCGTTCAAAAGCAAAGTAACTTCCTTCATTTATCATCCCTTACAGCAATACCACCACGCATGAAGAGTGGGTGTTGTGATTGATTCAATGACACCACCATTGATTCACTTGTTTTCTGATCATGAGCGACGACCAGTGCCGGGATGTATTTTGGGGTCGTAATGGTGCGATGAGGTGTAATGCCAGCAATAACCTTTTCACGCTGAGCTTGCACATTACCTTTTAGGGTAATTAGGCTTTCATATAGCTCTAAGCTTTCAACCGTTGATGCCTGAGTTACCTGATTCACCGTGTTATCGAGTGCCGCCATTAGAGTATTGAGGTCATTTAGGACTATGTTGCTGTTCATGGTTACCTCTATGCCGTAATACCGTACGTTTCAGTCTTCTCAAGTTCAGCAAGGCTTTTACTCATCTTGACTGCACCGATGACCAGTTGCGTGTTGAAGTGAGAACTTGGTGATTGCGTCGAGACTAGTCCTAACAGCCGTGATTGAGCTGAGCGCGAGTAGTTCGCTGCTTCACTAATTGAGTCTGGTGCATCCTGTACGCCCTTAGCTACGGCATCAATTGCATTGCTCATAGAGTCGGCAAACTCAGCAGGATCATTGCTGATGTTACTGATTGCTGACTGTGCCTCATTCAGGGGGCCGTCAATGTCCTGTTTTTTTTCATCACTGAGCTCTAGGCGGTTTGTGATATCGACGAGAGCACCGTGCAGGCTTGAGAAGTCTTCCTGTGTTTGAGATATTTCTTTTGTGCTCATAGATTTCACGTCTTTAATAAATACCTTTGTTGATACCTTTTCGACAGCATTTGCCTGATGGCTAGCGCGAGCAATAGTTGGTGCTGATATCTTGGGTGACTGGCCAGCTCGTACAAATGAAAGACTTAGCTTTACTAAGCCTCGTTTAGTGCTGATGTTCTGCGAGAATTTTTCATAGACGAGCTTGAGCTCGCCGAGCCAGGGATGCTCAAGCTCTCCTTCGGGTGATTCCTCTAGGTTCTCAATAAAAGCGTTTGAATTTGCCAGAGAGGCATGGCCGACGAAAACAACTTCAATCGTAATGCTGCGTGACTTGCTCCCCATGATTTTAATATGCGGGAGTTCCTTGTAGGGGATTTCGCTGACGTGTAGGCGCTTACCACCATCAATAGCGGTAGAGAGGATATTGAGCGTGTGCCCATTCCATCGTCCGTGTTCGTATTGTCGTTCCCACATTAGAAACCCCACCAACTTTAAGGAAAAAATCAGAATTTCGCAGTAGGAGATAAACGAGGCCGTGGGGTAGGCGCTCGGCCCTTGCGTCGGCTCACCCACCCCTCCACACCAAAATTCCACACTGCAATTTTGCGATCTTGTGAGCGCATTTCATTTCGGTAGGTTTATTTGAGCACAGACCTTGTGGGAACTACATCAAGGCCTGTTTTATATTGGTAATTTAGAGATCGTTCGAGATCGTTTTTGTGCGTATTTGGGATAAAGGTGATCTTTTAATTCTAGAAGGGGTATGCATTTAGAA
>Ga0070725_10000448_pt1 | contig 28796 bp, 18 predicted proteins | sample tdDd002_FD_69781 | JGI IMG/M metagenome (GOLD analysis project Ga0070725, IMG submission 69781) | Marine sediment microbial communities from the Atlantic coast under amendment with organic carbon and nitrate - tdDd00.2 | ecosystem: Environmental > Aquatic > Marine > Coastal > Sediment | place... | reverse complement strand
TTGGAGATGCTCTCATTATTACAAAACCAATTGGTGTAGGTGTGTTGAATACAGCGATTAAAGCTGACTTATTAGAAGAAGAACGTGTTAATGAAGCAATGCGCGTTATGGCAACACTTAATAAGTATGCTGCGGATACGATGAAAGGTTTTGATGTTTCTGCTTGTACAGATATTACAGGTTTTGGTCTTGCAGGCCATATTCTTGAAATGGCTGAGGGCAGTGGTGTTACAATCGATATTGAAACAGATGCTGTTCCGATTATAGATGGTGCACGTGAGTTTGCTTCTATGGGCCTCATCCCAGCAGGTGCATATAAAAACCGTGACTACTCAGGTCATAAAATTGATATGGCAGATACAATTCCTACAGATATTCAAGATATACTATATGACCCACAAACTTCGGGTGGACTCCTTATAGCAGTTGTACAAGATCAAGTTGAGGCAATGCTTGCAGAACTTGAAAAGAATACAGATACAGAATTTGCAGTGATCGGTCAAGTGACTGAGAAAAAAGAAATGCCAATTTACTTCAGATAATTGTGTATTGGGTGGTGAACTTATGAGAAGTGTAGAGTCATTAAAAAGCGGGCATGAACTTGTGATTCGTTATGCAATGGGTTCAGATGCTCAAGATATCATAGATTATACAAAGTTGGTTGGTGGTGAGTCAGATTTTCTTACATTCGGTGAAGGGGAATTTGAAATCACTTACGAGCAAGAGTTGGAATTTATAGAAAAGATGCTTCAAGCAGATAATTGTATGATGCTTCTTGGTTTGATTGAAGGTCAGATCATTTCAGTCGCTAGTATTTCCGGTATGGTCAGACCGCGGGTTCATCATTTTGCTGAACTTGGCATTACGGTACGAAAATCACACTGGGGCTTAGGTATTGGCCAACTGATGATGAAGAGCATTGAGAGTCGAGTCAGACAAGCTGGCGTGATTCGTCGAATACACTTAAAAGTACGAACTGATAACACGAAAGCCATAGCACTTTACGAATCAATGGGCTATAAAGTTGAAGGCCTAATAAAAAGACAATTTAGAATGCTTGATGAAAACAGCAACGAAACGTTCTTTGATGTGCTTGCTATGGGAATAAATATCGATTTTTCGTAGAAAATGTATGAATTGCGACATATTTAAAGAGAACCCTTCTGGGTTTTCTTTCGTTTTTGTCATAAACATAATTTTCTAGATAGGTAAATGCTTCACACGTATTTAAATATGTTATAATAATTCTGGAAAATAGTCTGGATGATTGTGTAAACTTGACTATTTTCAAACATCAAAATTCTATTCGATAGGGGTACTTGTATATGAAGAAAACTCTATTTACTCAGTTGCCAAAAGTTGACGAATTGCTTGAGCACGCTGAGATTAAAAAATTACTAGAAAATATGTCACGAACTGTAATCGTGGACAGTATTCGAGAGAGTATTGATCAAGTTCGAAAGACTATTGCAGCCCTGACTCCAGAAGAGGCAGAAGGCTATAAAATTATAATTGAAGACATTGTTAATCAGGTTGTGAGTAAAACAAATGAAAAAGAGGCATATCATTTGAAGCGTGTTATTAACGCTACAGGTGTTGTACTTCATACAAATTTAGGACGATCGTTAATATCAGATGTTTTCAAAGAACATTTAGCTGATATTGCATGTTCATACTCAACACTTGAATTTGATACAGGCAATGGCAAGCGTGGCTCACGTTACAGCCATGTGGAAGATATTATATGTGAGTTGACAGGCGCTGAAGCGGCACTTGTTGTCAATAACAATGCAGCAGCGGTTATGTTGGTTCTAAGCTCACTTTGTCAGGGCAAAGAAGCTATTGTATCTCGTGGTCAAATGGTCGAAATTGGCGGATCATTCCGTATTCCTGAGGTTATGAAATGGTCAGGCGCATCGCTTGTTGAAATTGGAACAACCAATAAAACGCATTTGAAAGACTACAAGAATGCAATTACTGAAAATACAGGTGTTCTGCTTAAGGTACACACCAGCAATTATAGAATTTTGGGATTTACAAAAGAAGTGTCCGTTGAAGAACTGGCACCACTTGCACGTGAACATGATATTCCACTTGTTGAGGATATCGGTAGTGGTTCACTTATAGATTTCTCAAAGTACGGCCTAACTAAAGAACCAACAGTTATTGAAGCCATAAGCGCAGGCGCTGATGTGGTGACTTTCAGTGGAGATAAAATGCTGGGAGGGCCTCAAGCCGGTATTATTGTTGGGAAGAAAGAGTATATTCAAGATATGAAGTCGAATCATTTGACACGTGCACTTCGCGTTGACAAAATGACACTTTGTACACTTGAAGCAACTCTGAAGCTATACCGGGATGAAGATCGTGCAGTTAAGTCAATCCCGACACTTAGAATGCTAACAATGCATGCTGATGAAATAAAAGAAAAAGTACAGTGCCTATTTGGACTGGTTAAGGAACATACAAATAAATTCAATATAGAGATTGTAAAAGGTGTTTCAGAAGTTGGTGGAGGATCAATGCCACTTGAGAAATTACCAACGCATTTACTTTCAGTATCACATGACAAACTCTCTGCAAATAAGATCATTTCAGGCCTTAGAGCTTATGAAATGCCGGTTATAGCAAGAGTGGAAGACAATAAGGTTTTATTTGATCCAAGAACCTTACAAGAAGACGAATACGAAACTGTTGCCAAGGCATTGGCATCTTTGGATCAGGAGGCATAATATGACTAATGTTGTCATTGGTACTGCCGGTCATATTGATCACGGCAAAAGTGCACTTATAAGACGTCTTACCGGCATCGAACCAGATCGCTGGGAAGAAGAAAAAAGACGTGGCATTACAATCGATTTAGGATTTGCATTTTTTGACCTTCCAAGTCAAAAGAGAGCGGGAATTGTCGATGTACCTGGTCACGAAAAATTTGTTAGAAACATGCTTGCGGGTGTCAGTGGGATTGATCTAGTTCTACTTGTGGTTTCAGCTGAGGAAGGGGTTATGCCTCAGACTCAGGAACACCTCGACATTCTGAATATGTTGGAAGTAAAACGCGGCATTGTTGTTCTTACAAAGAGCGATCTTGTTGATGAGGAAATGCTTGAACTTGTTCAAGAAGATATCGGTGAACATTTGGTGGGTACATTCCTTGAAGGACAACCTATGGTGGCGGTATCGTCGTTGACTGGATCTGGTATTGATGAACTTATTGGTTTAATAGATGAAATGGCTAAAGATGTTGAAGATAAGCCTGATCATATTCCTGCAAGACTGCCGATTGACCGTGTGTTCTCATTACAAGGTGTTGGAACTGTTATTACAGGCACACTTGTAGAAGGAAAAATAAATCAAGATGACACATTAACAGTGTATCCTGAGGGTCATGAAGTTCGGATAAGAAAAATTCAAAATCACAACCAAGATGTCACAGAGGCTTTTGCAGGCCAACGTGTGGCACTGAACTTAACGGGTGTTGATAAAAGTGATTTGCACAGAGGCGATGTGTTGGCAAAAGAAGAGACAATGAAATCAACAATGATGCTCGATGTCGATTTTTCACTTCTTAAGTCAGCGCCAAATCCACTTAAAAACTGGACGAGACTTCGTCTTTATCAAGGAACCAAAGAAGTTTTATGCAGAATTGTACTGCTGGATAGAGAAGAACTGCAACCAGGTGAAAGCTGTCTTGGACAGCTGCGTCTTGAAGATAAAACGGCTTGTAAGTATGGAGATAGATTTGTTGTGCGTTTATATTCACCCCTTATAACTGTTGGTGGTGGTAAAATTCTTGATCCGAATGCTGTAAAGCATAAGCGGTTTAAGGATGATGTGCTTGATGACTTACTTGTTAAACTTGAAGGTGATCCGAAGCAGATTGTAGATGGTAATCTGTTTAAATTCAGCTCTGACTTCCCTAAACCTGAGGACATTGCAGGTCAATCTGGACTTGCAGCAGAACTTGTAAAGGAACATCTCCTTGAGATGAAGGAAGAAGGACTGGCCTTTGATTTTCCATCAGGCGAATGGGTTCATAACTCATACTTAGAGAAAATCGAAGCGGATACAGTTGAACTTTTAAACGAATATCATAAAAAGAACCCACTTAAGCCTGGTATGGCTAAAGAAGAACTGCGTAATAAGGTTTTAGGTGGGGTAAAAAATAAACTAGCAGATGTGATCTTTGAAAGATTAAAAGCTGATGGACTCATACGTATTGAAGGTGCACTGACAGCACTTGCACAGTTTGAGATTCGATTGGCTCCGAAGCAAAAAGAGAAGATGGATAAAATCATAGCCTTCTTTAAAGAAAATGGTGTAAAACCCCCTGCTGTGAGTGAAGCTGAAATTAAGTTGGGTCTAAGTAAAAAAGATCGTGACCTTCTTGAGGTTTTATTTGCATCAGAAAAATTAATACGTTTATCAGATAAGATATGGATGGACGGTGATGTGTTTAGAAATTCTAAAGAACAGCTTATTTCATATTTGAATGAAAATCAGAAGATCAATTTAGCTGAGTTTAGAGATTTAATAAACACATCAAGAAAAAATGCGGTAGCACTCTTGGAGTATTTTGATGCTGCAAAGCTCACAAAACGTCAGGAAGATTATAGAGTACTTCGATAAAACAAATATAAATCCAAATTAATGAGGGATGGTGGAAAAATGTCTGAAAAAATTCTTGTTGTTGATGACGAACCAATTCTGCTTAAAGGTCTGAAATTCAGTTTAGAGCAAGATGGGTACAATGTTGAAACAGCTATTGATGGTAATGAAGCGTTTGAAAAAATAATAAACAATAACTATGAGTTGGTTGTGCTTGATTTAATGCTTCCAGAGATTGATGGTCTGGAAGTGTGCAAAAAGGTTCGCGAAACATCTATGGTTCCAATTATTATTTTAACTGCAAAAGGTGATGATTCAAGCAAGGTTCTAGGACTGGAATATGGTGCTGATGACTACCTGACAAAGCCTTTCAACATTCTTGAACTGAAGGCTAGAATCAAAGCGATTCTTAGACGTGTTCAAGTGAATGAAAAGCAAACTGCGACAAGTGTCATTAATGCTGGGGACTTCTCAATTAATACATTGGGTCGAAAAGTGAGTGTAAACGGTCGTGAAGTTAACCTTACTGCGAAGGAATTTGACCTTCTACTCTTACTTGTTATGAACCGAGATAAAGTATTCTCAAGAGAAGAACTTCTTGAAACAATTTGGGGTTACGAGTATTTTGGTGATGTACGTACTGTAGACGTTCATATTAGACGTCTAAGAGAAAAAATCGAAAAAAATTCTTCCCAACCAGAATACATCTTAACCAAATGGGGAGTTGGTTATTATTTTAAACAAAAGTAAGCTCTTTATAAGCATTAGGTGGAAACTTGTTTCCACCTATTTGCTATTAATCCTATTAACATTAACACTGATGATCTCATTCATTAATGAAACACTTAAAATTAATGCTGTGAGCGACATGCAGATCAACCTTCTAACACAAGGTAATATCGTTGCTGATGAAGTTGCACCAGATTTTTATCGTCTTGGCATAGCGAGTACGAGAAGTTATGTTGAGAATGTCATAAAAAAGTATAGTCTTGAGTTAGATTCACGTATTCTCATCCTCAATGAGCATGGAATGGTCCAACTTGATTCTTATGACAAAATGGTTGGTCGTAACTTTAAACATCTCTCAGAGGTCTCAAGCGCTTTAGATGGCCAACCTGCTGCAGAGTTATATCACACCCAAGATGTTGGGAAAATCATGTATGTCACTGTTCCAATCACTGAAAAACAGGACATTATTGGAACAGTACTTATTTCAGTTTCAGCTGAACATATCTTTACCAATATCTCTAACGTTATTCAGAAGATACTTTTACTTTCATTGCTCGGAATTCTCATAACGGGTATCGTGAGTTTCATATTTGCAGACATATTTGCAGCACCTATTGAAAGAATGACTGAGGTTGTACGTGCTATTACCCGTGGGCAGCATGACCGCCGCGTTTACGTGCGCGGAAATGATGAATTGGCAAATTTGGGGAACGCATTCAATCTCATGCTCACCCGTCTTGAGCAGGTTGATGAAAGAAGAAAGCAATTTGTATCTAATGCGTCTCATGAGCTGAGAACACCAATGGCTTCTATGAAGATCATTTCGGAAACTCTTTTAGCTCAAGAAGCATGGGATGAAGCTATTTATAGAGAGTTTTTAGGCGATATTGATACTGAGGTTACGAGACTGAATAAAATCATAGATTCATTACTGTACTTGGTTGACATTGAGAAAAAAGAGCTTCAACTCGAGTATCAAATAACCTATGTCAATTACATGATTGAGAATGTTATGAAGCAGTTAACACCACTTGCGGAGAAGAAAAATATTGAGTTGACTTTTGACGAGTCGGAAAAAATTCAAATCGAAATAGACAAAGGTAAAATACAGCAGTGTATCATCAATATTCTTGGTAATGCAGTCAAATACACACCTGTAGGTGGTAAGGTTGAAGTGGATCTATATAGAATTCGAGAAAATGTAGTTATTCGAATCGTCGATTCGGGTATTGGGATTCCGGATGAAGACCTGCCACATATCTTTGATCGTTTCCATCGTGTGGACAAAGCCCGTGCAAGAGCGACTGGCGGTACAGGGCTTGGGCTTGCTATAGCTCAACAAATTGTACAACTTCACCAAGGGAGAATCTATGCAGAGAGTGAACTTGGTGTTGGTACAAAAATGTATATTATACTGCCATATCAACTGGATATTTAGGAGGATAAGATGAAGAATTCATTAAAATTCGTATTCATTAGTGTCTTTGTTTTTTCACTTATACTCCTCAGTTTTACCAATCGGTTGAATTTGAAAGTTTTAGGTGCAGGTGACGTCATTGCACCAAATCCAGTGAGTATTAAGTTGAACTCAAAGCTCTATTTTGTTTTTGGAGATAAATTAAGAAGTGAAGACCGTACGATTGAATTTACCAATGAAGAGTATGAACGTGGAATTGCAGAAGAATTGGTGAAAGGCCCTAAAAACCGTGTATACGAGTCTCCATTCACTCAGCAAGCCCAGATATTATCAGTAGAACTGATTGACAATATTGTTTATGTCAATTTGTCTGAGGCTTTCACTGAATCAGAATTTTGGAATGGTGAGAGACGAGAGTTGTTTATTTGGTCCATTGTTAATACGTTTACGGAGTTGGAAGATGCCTACAGTGTTCAAATACTTGTCGAGGGCAAAAAGTTGAACGTCGATTTAGGCGGATTTACAATGATGGAACCGCTTCCTAGAATTGATGATTTCATTTATGTGAAAAAGCAGCATCCGAGTGATGTGGTTATATCATTCCTGGATAGTATTTATTTAAAGCGTTTTGACATAGCATATGATTATATCGATTCAAAAAGCCATGCACTTTTAAAATATAAAGATTTTGTTGAGTTAATGGATGAGTATTATGATCGATTCTATGGCTATCAAAGGGGTATCTATTTCACACAGGACTTCAAGGATAGTAAAGTTGTACACGTGAAGTATATTCGCAATAATGAATTGTTCCAAGATGATGGGATTGCACCAGATGGTCAGCCTATACAAGCAGAAGTTTTTGATTACTGGGAACTCATTGAAGAAGACGGAGAATGGAAGATCAATTTTAGAAATTACTAGAAGTCAAATTGAGTGATTATAAGGATCGTAAGTAGACTGAGATAGAAATTGTCCCGAGTTTATGATGAATTATGGTAAAATATAATGAATAGTAGACATAGAGGAGTGATTCGAATGGAAGAGTTAAAAATTAGAGCTACAGATACGTTGAGAACTCACTTTACGACGATTGGTAAGGAATACCCAGTACTTGACCTAGATGATGAGTGCTACAAGATTTCAGACGACCGTGGTCGGATGAACTGGATTCCAAGAAGATACTTTGAAGTTGTTGAATAATTTAAATTTAGTCAAGTAAGAAGGTGTGAATATCACACCTTCTTTTTATTTTTGATAAATTGGGGTAGGTATGAATTAGAAATAAAATCCAATGAAAAAGAAAGCGAAAGACAAGTTGAAATTTGACAAACCTTTCAGAGTTGGAAGGAGCTGATTGAATGTTAAAGATACTTGAAAAAGGGAGGATTCTGGTGGTTGCAGATGCCTCTAAAAATCAAAAGACAGTGGTAAAAGCCCTTGAACATGACGGATTTGATGTAAGTGTGGCTGAAACGGCAGAACAGGCTATGTTTCAACTCTATGATGAAGTGGTCGACTTAATTGCAATTGATCTAAAAATGCGTAGTTCTGAAGGGATTCGGACCTTTGATAAACTAATGAGTCACGATGAATGGAGACAAATTCCAAAAATTGTTCTTTCTGAAGACCCGGAAATCATAAAGTACCTTGATGGATTTGATACGTCTAATGTAGAGAGCATATCTGAGCCTATAAAGCCCCTTATTCTCAACCATAGGGTTGAAGCCCTCATAAGTCAAAAGACAGTTAAAGACCAACTGGGGAAGTGTATGGGCAAAACAAAATCTCATGAACAAGTGATAAGTGAAGCTGAGACAATCATTAAATCACAACAGACTAAAATTGATAAATTGGATGAGGAAATATCAAATATAGTCATTAAAGATTCTCTAACTGATTTGAGTAATCAGAAGTTTTCTATTCAGAGACTTAAGGAAGAAGTGGCACGTTACGATAGAAGCGGCAATATATTTTCACTTATACTATGTGATATCGACAATTTACAGGCAGTAAACGTTAAGTATGGGCGAGAGGCTGGGGATGCTATCATTAAAAAAGCAGCTGAACTTATTACTGATGGCAAAAGACAGCAAGACTTTGCGGCACGGTGGAACGGCGGGGAGTTCATGTTATTGCTCCCTGACACAGATCTTGAAGGGGCTCAGATATTCGCCGAAAGAGCAAGAGAGAGGGTTGAAAAACATCGGTTCAGTGCAGACGAAATTCAGTTTTCGATTACAATGACATTCGGTGTCAATTGCTATGACAAGGTTATGACGCCTGATAAGTTCGTAACACTAGCTGACCGCGCGCTCCAACGAGGTAAACATGAAGGACGAAATAGGGTCATATTGGCTGACTCGTTATAAGCAAAATCTGGTATAAAGCTTGCAATTAGGCCCATATGTGTAGTATCATAGTCTTAGCCTTAATCACGTTTGAATTATTATAATACCTGTTTTGGATCGATACGATTTATTCTTACACTTCTGAAATGGTATGAGTGGTTTGTAACATAAAATTAAGGACTAACAAAATTCGGAGGTATATTATTATGACAGGTACAGTTAAATGGTTTAATGGTGAAAAAGGTTTCGGTTTTATTACACCAGAAGAAGGCAACGACGTTTTCGTTCACTTCTCACAAATCCAAAAAGATGGTTATAAGACGCTTGAAGAAGGCGAAAGAGTTGAGTTTACAGTTGCTGAAGGTCCTAAAGGCCCTCAAGCTGAAAACGTGGTTTCTCTATAATTTATAACTAAAATATGGAACCAATTATTAAGAACCCTGTAGATTATTCTACTGGGTTCTTTTTGTATGTAAACACTTCGATTGATTAGTATAATCCGAAAGACGTAACAAATACTTATTGCTTTGTGTGAATAGTCCAGTTATAATCTTGAATAATCATAAATCGATGTGAATAGATACAGGGGGACGTCATGCAAATAGAGTTAAAATATGGAAAAGGCATATTGGAATTTGAACTTGATCCGAACAATTGGACTGGGACGTTATTCCCAAGTACCTACGAAACTGTAGGAGATGAATCCAGTATCATTAAATCGTCACTTCAAAATCCGATAAACTCTGGGCGGCTTGGTGAAGTAGTAAATCAAGGAGAGACGGTAGCCATAATAACCAGTGATATTTCTAGGCCTATGCCGAGTTACAAAGTACTTCCACATGTTTTATCCGAGTTGTATGAATCGGGTATAAAACCTGAAGATATAACCATTGTTTTAGCACTTGGTAGTCACCGGGGACATACAGACGATGAAAAAGCACACCTTGTTGGAAGAGATGTTTTTGAGAGTGAAGTTACTGTCATTGACAGTGATATGAACGATTGTGTTAACTTGGGCATCTGTAAAAATGGAACTCCCGTAGATGTCTTTCGTCCTGTTGTGAATTCTGATCGAATAATTTGCCTGGGAAATATCGAGTATCATTATTTCGCGGGTTACAGTGGGGGAGCAAAGGCCATTATGCCTGGTGTATCAAGCCATGAGGCAATTCAAGCAAATCATCGTAATATGGTGCACATTGATGCTGTGGCTGCAAACTTGGTGACCAATCCAGTTCGTCAAGATATCGATCAGGTACCGGAATTTATTGATATAGATTTTATAGTAAATGTTGTGCTGAATGCTAAAAAAGAAGTCATTGGTGCTTTTTCGGGACACTGGAAGACGGCACACCGTAAAGGGTGCGATTTTCTGGATGGTATTTATGGCATAAAAATTGATGGACCATCAGATATAGTGATTGTTTCTCCAGGCGGTTTTCCGAAAGATTTAAATTTGTATCAAGCGCATAAGGGGCTCGATAATGCAAAACATGCTGTAAAAGACGGCGGTACAATCATATTTTGTGCATCAGCAAAAGAAGGATTTGGTGAACATGTATTTGAAAAATGGATGTTAACAATGACTGCGAGTCAGCGTGTGGCAGAAATCAAAAGGAACTTTAAATTGGGCGGACACAAAGCTGCAGCAATTGGTCTCGTTCAGGAAAAAGTTGAAATTATTATGGTGACGGACTTGGAAAAAGAAATAGTACAGAAAATTGGATTTACATATTGCAGTTCAATCGATGAAGCTATCGAAATAGCACAAATCAATCAGGGAAGGCATGCAAAAATATTGGTTATGCCAGCCGCTGGATCGACGCTTCCAATAATTAGATGACTTGTTGAATCATACTTTCGATACATCCAATTTGGATGATCTCAAATTTTTAAGGTATTCAAAAAATGAACTAACATTTTGCAATTTGAAAAAAGATTCGGAAATTGTATTGACAAGAATGGATAATGATATTACAATTACTTAAAATTTGAATATTAATACACGCGATGAGCGGTCTAGTAAATAACAACTTATTTTTCAGAGAGTCGATGGCAGGTGTGAATCGACATTTAAGATTATTGAATCCAACCGTGAGCAGTATGGGGAATGAACCCATGCCGGAGACTCCGATCTTCGTTAAAAGAATCCAAAGGCAAAACTCTAGGCCAGAGTTTCGCAAATTAAGGTGGCACCACGTGGTAATTTACCCCGTCCTTTTCTATAAGGACGGGGTTTTTGTATTTTTCAGAAACTATGCGCATAGTTTAAAACTGAATTGAGACTAGAAGTATAAGCAATAGAGAACGGTAGAGCTGAAAATTTCGAACTTAATCTAAATTCAAAGAAAATATGTGAGGTGGATGACATGAAAAAAGTAAATAAAGTGATTGTCGCAGAAAGAATTGCTGACGAAGCTATAGAAAAACTTAAAAACAATATGGAAGTTGATATCTGTGTCGGAATGCCCCGTGAAGAGCTCCTTGAAGTGATTGATCAGTATGATGCAATCATTGTACGAAGCGCCACTCAAATTGATGCAGAACTTATGGAGAGAGCAACCAATCTAAAAATGGTTGGAAGAGCGGGTAATGGCACAGACAATATTGACATACCAGAGGCGACAAAGAGAGGTATCATCGTTGCGAATACACCTGAGAGCAATACAATGTCTGCAGCTGAATTGACTGTCGCACTTATACTGACACAATCGCGTAATATCGCACAAGCCAACGCATTTCTTAAAGAGGGCAATTGGGGACGCAATCAATTTAAGGGCAGCGAGTTATATACAAAGACACTGGGTATTGTAGGTCTTGGACGTATTGGTTCACTGGTTGCAAAACGTATGCAAGGATTTGGAATGAACGTCATCGCTTTTGACCCATACATTGCTGATGAGAGATTTAGCAGACTTGGTGTCCAAAAAAGAGATCTTCTAGAAGACGTCATTAAAGAATCTGATTATATAACAGTGCACACACCAAGAAATAAAGAGACTCTTTGGATGATCAATGAAGATCATTTACCAATGATGAAAGATGGCGTTCGTGTAACCAATGTTGCTCGTGGCGGAATTATTAAAGAGACTGCAATATTAGAAGGCATTGAGTCAGGAAAAATTGCCAGTGCAGGGATCGATGTTCATGAACAAGAACCTTGTGTTAATAATCCACTGTTTGATCATGAGAATGTTATTGTGACGCCTCATCTGGGTGCAAGCACTTTAGAAGCTCAACTTAATGTGGGTATGACTGTTGCGAATCAGGTTATCAGTGGATTAAGTGGTGAGATTGTACCGAATGCTGTGAATCTTCCTTCTATCCATAGAGACGAGTTAGAAGCAATTAGACCTTATATTGGTCTCGCTGAGAAATTGGGCAAACTGTATTATCAGATTCAAAATGACACGATCGAACTTGTCAAAATCAAGTATTACGGTGAGCTGGCAAAGCAAGAAACAAGCATGGTATCAATTGCGTTTATGAAAGGCCTACTGGAAACTATTATTTCTAATAGAGTCAATTATATCAACGCAATGATGATTGCAGGTGATCGTGGGATTTCATTTGAAGAGAAAAAAGTCGATGAATACTACCATGGATTTACAGAATATATACGTATTAAAGTAAAAACGAACAAGGGTACATTTACTCTTGGAGGAAATCTATCATCAAAAAATGAAGGTCGTCTCGTTGATTTTAACGGCTATGAGGTTGATATCACACCTGATGAAAATATGATCATTCTTCAAAATATGGATGTTCCGGGAATGATCGGCCACGTTGGAGCAATTTTAGGATCTGAAGAGGTAAATATCGCATCGATGCAGTTGGGTCGTCATACAATTGGAGGCAAGGCGATTATGCTCCTTAACGTAGATGAAGAGGTACAGACAAAATGTATTTCAAGACTGGAAGAACATGAAAATATTCTGTGGGCTAAGGGTGTTTCACTCTAAAAAAATGTAATTTTAAAGCCTCTCATATCCGTATATATACAATTAATCAAATTAACGTCAAAGCCAGTATTTAACAAGCAAGTGACATTCTATAGAATGTCGCTTGCTCTTTTATTTGGGGTATATATAAACATAGAAAAAAATTATAAAAAAGCAGACATGCCCATTAGAGAATATCTTTGTTAGTTGTTATGAAATCCTGAAAATGTGTTATGAAAACTCAAAAAATGGGTATATATGATGTTAACTTACTTTATGTATTTTAATATCTTTTAGTATAAAATTGACTATTTACAATGTGAATTTGTGAATAAAACTTGAGTCTAGTATGTGTGTAATAAAGGGGAGAACGACGATGAAAATAAGGAAGAGTAGAGTAGCATGGGCTACAATCGCAGTACTTATATTCAGCTTGGTATCTCCAGGTCAGGTCGTCTTTTCTACGAATTCTAACAACACAGGACCGGCTCTGGCATTTGATGATACGAATGACAGATACCTCATGGTCTATACAGATGATGCTGGCGGTGGAGAGAATGAGATTCTGGGGCAGGTTTTAAACAGCAATGGATCAGCACAAGGTGACACGTTTGTCATCTCTAATGATTCAGGGCCTAATACAGGTGCGCCTGATATTGTATTTGATGATGACAACGATAGGTTCGTTGTGGTTTGGCAAGATGATAGTGGATCTCGTAATCAGATTTATGCATCCATCATAGATGAAGATTTCACTGTTATTGAAGACGATTTTATTTTAGACGGCAGCAGCGATCATCAAGTTACGCCGGGAATTGCACGGAATCCAAATAATGACACATTCTTGGTTATGTGGCTTGAAGGCGACAGTGCATCTGATACAGAAAAATCATTGAATGGAGCATATGTTGATGAAAGTGATCTTTCTGTTGAATCAATCGATCTATCACAAAAAAACAACGCTTTAAGTTATGACCTCACATATGATGCATCAAATGATCAGTATGTTATTATTTGGGATGCCCAGCATTCCAAGACCCGGACAAGACTCAATACAGACTTTATTGATAATACTGGTGATGAAGAAAAGGGAACATCGTATATCAGCCCAGGCGATGGTGAAGTAGCAGCACCGAGCATCGCATATAGTGAGTCAGCAGGGGCGAATCTGGTTGTATGGATTGATGAAGATGACGACATTGATGATGTCTACAGTCAATATGCGACAACTTCCGGATCAGCAATATACGTATTTTCAGCTGAAGAAGGCGTGGACATTACTGATGTTACACTCGTCAGCAGTGGCGGAAGCGACGAACTGCTTATGGTTTGGTCAGAATTTGACGGTGAGGAATATTCCGTTATCGGAAATTACATTAATGATGACGGTACTTCAACAGGCGCTGAGAATATCGTGATCAGTGCAGGTTCTTCTGAACCTGTAGACACAATTATCGCATTCAATCCAAATGACGATAATTTCCTAGTTATGCAGGATGATGGATCAGGTCCACCAGAACCACCAGAAGGTGGTGGAGGTGTCATCGGTGAAGATTTTGGACAGTTTGAATTCAGAACAACAATATCTGCAGTTGAAGAAATAGGATCTGTAGATATCATCGTAGATAGAGATGGTGGTACTTACGGTGACGTAACCATCGACTATCAGACTGTTAATGGAACAGCAGATGGCAGTGATTTTATTTCAACATCAGGTACATTGTCATTTGCAGACGGAGTGAGTGAAAAGACAATATCTGTGCCGATCACTGTAGACGTGCTATTTGAAGTTGACGAATACTTCGATGTTGTAATTAGCAATCCAAGTGGCGGTGCAACTTTAGGCAGCCCTAGTACGCATACGGTTACAATACAAGATGATGATCATCCGGGAGAAATTGAATTTAGAACATCATCGTCCACTGTAGATGAAACTGGAATCGTTAGTGTCATTGTGGATAGAAGTAGAGGCACTAGAGGAACTGTATCGATAGATTATCAAACGGTTAATGGTTCTGCTGGAAGCGGTGACTATATCTCTACATCAGGTACATTGTCGTTTGCTGATGACGTGAGCCAGAAGACGGTTTCAATACCAATTATTGAAGATAGTTCAGATGAAATTAACGAAAGCTTTAATGTTGAGCTTAGCAATCCAGGCGGAGGAGCGATACTAGGCAGTCCTGTTACACACACTGTAACAATTGAGGACAATGATGCTCCGCATGGTGAGTTCAATTTCAGTGTGGCCACTGATAGCACTATTGAAGGTGGAGAGGTCAATCTAATTATTGAACGTAATCTAGGACAGAATGGTGACGTAACAGTACAATATGCTACGAATGCGTTGACAGCATCGACTGGTGATTTTACACCAAATTCTGGAACACTGGATTTCTTAGATGGAGAAAGTTCAAAGACAGTTACAATTCAGACGACTGAAGATGTTGAAACAGAAAATGATGAGACGTTTGAAGTTGTATTAAGCTCGCCAACAAGTGGTGCAACAGTTGGATCTATAAACACAACAACAGTAACAATTCTTGATGATGATCAGCTTACAGATGCTATCGAGTTCTCTACGGATGCGATGACAGTGACTGAAGGTTCAACAGCAACACTTACAGTTAAACGTTCAGGAACTCTGAGTGGATCAGCATCAGTGAGCTATGCAACAAATAGCGGATCTGCAAATGGAACAGATTTCACAGATACTTCAGGAACACTTACCTTTGCAGATGGCGAGAATTCGAAAACGATAGAAATTCAGACAACAGATGACAGTTCCATTGAAAGCTCTGAAAAATTCACTGTGACACTCAGCAATCCGACAGTTCCAGCTTATTTAGGATCAATCACTTCAACTGAAGTAACGATTTCAGATAATGACAGTGAGTTCAACTTAACAAGCGTTTCTGAAACAGTTGTTGAGGGACAAATCGTTAATCTAACTGTTGAAAGAACAGGAAGCTTTTCAGGAACATCTTCTGTAGATTATGATTTCGTAGCTGATAGTGCAGGAACATCAGATTACACTGATTCAAGCGGAACGTTAACATTTAGCGACGGAGAAACATCTGAATCTATTGTAGTTCAAACCACAGATGATGGTGACGTAGAAGACACAGAGACATTTAGGGTCGTATTAAGCAATGCAACAAATGGTTCAGTAGGTTCAGGATCTTCTGCAGAAATTACACTTATTGATAATGACGTTTATATCGATATTTTAGACTTTGCATCAACATCCTTAACTCTGACAGAAGGGGATTCGTTCGATGTGACGGTTATCCGGTCTGGAGAATTGCAAGGCGCGATTGGTGTGGATTATACTGTAGCTTCTGATACAGCAGACGCTTCTGACTATATTATCTCTGAAGGATCATTGTCCTTTGCAGATGGTGTATCAGAGAAAACTTTCAGCATTATAATTATTGATGACAGTGCTCTAGAAGATACTGAGACATTTACACTCGAGTTGAGCAATGCAGTTGGAAATGCTGTCATAGGAACGATTGATACGATGAGTGTCAGCATTTCAGATAATGACTCTGAACTAGAGTTTTCAACAAGTTCACGAGTGATTTCTGAGGGTGAAAGTACAGTCGTTCAAGTAGAACGAAGCGGTGTATTGGAAGAGACTGTAACCGTGGATTATATGCTTGTCGGGGATAGTGCAAATACAGACGATTATATTGATGACACCGGAACGTTGACGTTCTTGGCAGGAGAAAATACAAAAGAAATCACAGTTCAGACAACAGATGACGGCATCACTGAAAACACGGAGACATTCTCTCTAGTACTCAGTAATCCGCAAGGAAACGCAGTTATTGGTACAGTTGATACAGTAGCATTCTTCATTGCAGATAATGATGATATTTTAACAACACTTATTTTCAGCACAAGTGCATTCAATATTACAGAAGGTGACAGCAAAACAATACCTGTAAGACGTACGGGTAATTTGATAGGCACTGTAACAGTTGATTATGCAACAGTTACAGGAACTGCAGGCAGTTCAGATTTTACAGAGATTTCGGGAACATTGTCATTTGCCAATGGAGTTAATGAAGAAACTATTATGATTCAGACAACTGAAGATCAATTGATTGAGAACTCAGAGAATTTCTCAGTCGAACTAAGCAATCCATCTGAAACAGCTTATTTGGGTACTATTGATTCTGCAGATATGACGATCTCTGATGACGATAGTGAATTCAATTATTCTATGGCGACAGAGACAGTTATTGAGGGTCGATCAATTGATTTTACGATTGAAAAAACTGGAGACTTATCAAGCACATCAACGGTTGATTATGAAGTTGTAGCCGGTAGTGCAGGAACTTCAGATTATATTGATGTAAGTGGCACTCTAATATTTACAGACGGAGATAGCACAAAAACAATTACAGTTCAAACGACTGATGATGAAGACATTGAAGAAGTAGAAGTATTTTCAGTAACAATCAGCAATCCAGTGGGTGAAACAGTCATTGGACCTACATCTTCAGTTGATGTAACTTTGGTTGATAATGACGTACGACTTGACAATTTCAACTTTACTTCAACAGCTTCGGCATTGCTAGAAGGTGAATCAACAGACTTGACAGTATTAAGATCGGGTGAGTTGACCGGCGATGTAACGGTTGATTACGCAGTCACAGCCGGAAGTGCGGAATCGGCTGACTATGTATTAACGGAAGGAACATTGGAATTTTCCGATGGAGAAGCTGAGAAAATGATTAACGTAGAAATTGTGGACGATACGATTTTAGAAGATACTGAAACAATCACACTTGAATTAGATAATCCAGGCGGTAATGCCGTTGTCGGATTGATTGACACAATGGAAATCAGTATTGCTGATAATGATGTCGAACTTGAACTTTCAACAGGTTCAAAGTCAATTTCAGAGGGTGACGATACAACGATCCAGGTTGAACGTAATGGTTATCTGGAAACTGTAGTATCAGTTGATTATACAATCGTAAGCGGCAGTGCGGATGATGATGATTATGTTGAAGTTTCGGGAACATTGACATTCCAAGCAGGTGAGACTGTTAAGAGCATTGAGGTTGAAACAACAGAGGATAAAGATACAGAAGAAACTGAGACATTCTCAATCGTTTTAAGCAATCCTCAAGGGAACACAGTGATTGGATCAGAAGATACAACGGAGATCTCGATTGTCGATGACGACGAGCTTCAATCAACATTTAACTTCTCTTCAAGCTCACAATCCGTGGTTGAAGGTGAAAATAAGACATTTACAGTTGTTCGTTCAGGCTCACTTGATGGTGCAGTATCTGTAGAATATGTCATCGAATCAGGAACTGCAGGAACATCTGACTTTGTACAAACATCAGGGACTATCGTATTTGATGATGGAGAACGAACAGAAACAGTAACTGTCGTTACAATCGAAGACCAGACAGAAGAGAACACAGAAAAATTCAGTATTTCATTAAGCAATCCTTCTGTCGGATCTGAACTGGGCTCAATTGATGAAGTTCAGGTTGTCATCTTAGATGATGACGAAGTAGAAGATGCGTTTAATTTCTCAGTTGGTTCAACAACCGTTGCTGAAGGTGACGATGTGACACTGGAAATTGTCAGAGTAGGTGACCTGGAAGAACCTGCAACGGTAGACTATATCCTTTCATCAGGGACAGCAGAAAGTGACGATTTCTCTGGTACGATTGGTACGGTTACCTTTGATGAAGGTGAAGACACGAGTACTATTTTAGTTGAAGCAAGCATTGACCAAGAGACTGAAGAAGAAGAATACTTCTATGTACTACTCTATAACCCAAGTGATGACATGGTTGTTGGTGAGTTGGCAACGGTGATTGTTGTTATTGAAAATAGAGCATATGTACCTCCTAAACAAGACAAAAAGGATAAAAAAGAAGAGCAAGATACCGCAGATCCTCAGATTGATGAACTGGAATCAACAAAGGTTGTCAATGAACTGGCAGATGTATTAAAAGGAAAGGCAGCGTCTGACGAAGAAATTTCAGTACAAACCATTGATGCGTATTACTCTCACATTGACCAAACACTCGGTGATATTCAAGATGAGGCATTGTTGAAAAATGCTGTAGATAGCTATATTGACACAATAGGTGTTCTCAGTTCAGTTGCAGGTGAAGATGTCGATGCGAAGTGGCTTGAATCAGAGCTCGTTGATCGTATTAATATCTTTACAGATGCTACAAGCAGGATTGAGAATCATGAGGACTTAACGGAAGCGTTATTTGAAGTCATTGAAGACATTCAAAGTACAAATGATATTGAAAGTGGCTCCGAGCTTGATGAAGCGGTTGAGAATATGGTGGATGTCACAATGAATGACATCGGTACAATGAAAGACAACTTCAGTGTAGGAATCGTTGATGGTGAATATGAGGTTTCGTTTGATGCAGACTTAATGAATACGCAGTTACAGGAAGAGTTAGAAGCATTTAATGCATTAAATGACACTGTGAGTGAGTATTATGGAGATGACAACGTAAGAGACTTCGAATTTACTGCAACACTTGAAGTACCAAAAGTGAACGACCATATTGTTGTAGAATTGGACGAGGAAACACTAAGTGTAGCAAAAGAACTTAAAACGACTTCACTCGGTGTTAAAGTGGAAGGGACAACCATAGACATAGACAATGATATGTACCAAAGTGATCATATCGGCGAAGACGGTCAAGAAGAATCCAATAACATCGTACTCGATTTGACATTCAAACAAGATGATCCTGAAGAGCCTATTGAAGGTATTGAACATGATGAGGGGTATGTTCTGGATGTAAAAGTTTATGTTAATGGTGAAGAGAAAGACCGATTTGAAAAACCTGTGAAACTGTCCTTTGAACTATCTGATTTTGATTTTGGCGATGTAGAAGAATACAATCCTGATAAAGTCAGTGTATTCCGTTTTGATGAAGAAACAGGGCAGTGGGAACCTGTGGGTGGTTTTTATGATCCATTTACAGACTCCATCACGGTATTCAGACAGAATATGAGTCAATACACGGTTATGCAGTCGAATAAATCATTTGCGGATGTTGAAGACTCATATGCAAAAGCAGAAATCGAAGAGCTCCTTGGTAAAGGTATTATTGATGAAACAGCGTCATTTGATCCTGAATCCCATATCACTCGGGAAGAAATGGCAACATGGGTTGCAAGATCTTATGGTCTTGAAGACAAGGACGGTACAATGCCATTCGAAGACGTTCCTAGTGATAGTGAAAACTATGAAGAATTAGCAGCAGCATATAGCGCAGGTATTTTCTCAGGAACATCTGAAAATACATTTAATCCAGATGGAGTCGTGACAAAAGAAGAGATGTCAGTTATGTTAGCGAATGCCATGACACAATTTGATCAGAAGCATATTAACGAAAGTTTGGGTGGAGAACTGGCATCATTATCTGATGGTGGAGACATCGAGACCTGGGCAACTGACGAAATGGCACTCCTAAACGAACTGGGATTTATCGGTGAAGAAGCCGGACAGATCAATCCAAACGAGGCCATAACAAAAGAAATGGCTGCGGCTATGATCAAGAAGATTTCAGGTTAATTTCGCATAATGAAATTGTAGAGGAAAATATAAAACTAATGAGCTGTTACAGGGTGAAAATTCCTGTAATAGCTCTTTTTCTTATTTTAGATTAAGTTATTATAATGAGTGTAAAAACTTAACGTACAAAAGTGACAGAATGGACAGAAGACTTTATAATAGAGACTGAGGTATTCGGTTAAAAGATAATGGAGTGAATATAGATGCTAAAAGTAATCATAGCAGAGAAGCCATCGGTGGCACGGAATATTGCAGATGCTGTTCAGTCAAAACAAAGACGGGATGGCTATTTCTTAGGTCCGAATTATATTGTAACTTGGGCTTTTGGACACTTATTGGAACTTCTTGACAGCAAAGAATATGACGAGAAAATGTCGAGCTGGAGACTGGATAATTACCCGTTCATACCAGAAAAATTCGAGTATAAAGTGAAATCTGTTCAAGGAGACCGTTCTCAAACAGATGCAGGGGCTGCTAAGCAGATAGCTCTGATTAAATCATTAATAGAACAAGATGATGTTGATGGCGTTATATCGGCCTGTGACTTTGACCGTGAGGGTCAAATTATTGGGGATATAATTCTGGACTATTTAAAAGTAGAAAAACCAGTTGACCGTCTTCTATTAAATGAATGGACACCTGATGAGGTTAAAGCGGGACTTGAAAAGCTCATTTCAAATAAAGAAATGGAGCCACTTAAAGACGCTGGAATTAGCCGTCAGTGGGCAGACTGGATTATAGGAATCAATTTAACGTCGGTTGCGACATTAAAGTATCAAAGAGGGGCTGGAAAAGCTCTCAATATAGGACGGGTACTTCTCCCAACGCTTAAGATTATTTATGATCGAGATATTGAAATTGAAAATTTTGTATCAGAAGAATTTCATAAACTAAAAGCCAAATTCAAAGCCAAAGATGGCATAGAATATGAAGGCATCTATACCCATGATAAAAAAGATAAATTTGAGGACAAAGCACAGCTTGAGCTTATAAAAAAAGCTATGACAGGTTCAGAAGCTGTAGTGACTCAAAAGCATTCGGACAAGAAAAAAGAGTATCCACCTGTTCTTTTTAACTTGTCGGGACTGCAAGGACACATTACAAGTAAGAACAAAGGCTGGACGTCAGATAAAGTTCTTAAAGTGGCTCAGAGTCTCTATGAAAAGAAGCACATAACATATCCTAGAACGGCCAGTTTAGCACTTGAAGAGTCACTTGTTCCTAAGGCAAAGAAAGTGCTTGAGATTGTTAAAAAAGGACGTTCATACGAGGCGGAAGTCAAATTCCATACAAGCAATCGTGTTTTTAATAACAAAAAGGTAGAGAGCCATAGTGCAATCATGCCAACATATATGGTGCCAGGTAACTTGGCACTTGATGAAAAAATAGTCTATGAAGCCGTAGTGGATCGCTATATTATGCAATTTATGCCTGTTGCAGAGCATGAAGAAGCGAGCTTAGTCACAACTGTGAAGAAACCAGAAGGTGTATGGGACTTTATATCAAAGGGCCGGATTCAGCTCGTTAAGGGCTGGAAACAGGTTGAAAATGTAAAATCCAAAGACGTGGCACTGCCACTTGTAAAGGTGGATGATGTGGTTGCAGTTTCGAAAGCAACTATAGAAACAAAAGGAACGAAACCTCCTAAAAGACATACAGAAAAAACGCTTTTAAGGGTTATGGAAACGTGTGGGAAGAAATACAAAGATCAAGACTCAGAAGAAATGATAAATGCCATCTTAACAGGATTTAGCATAGGCACACCTGCAACGAGAGCTGAAACCATAAACAAGCTTAAGTATGTGGGGTATGTGAGTATGAAAGGAAAGTCCTTATTTGCAACGGACATGGGCCGAAAACTTGTTGAGTATTTCCCCATAAAAGAGCTATTTGACCTTGAGTATACAGGACGTCTTGAAAAGGCTTTATTTGATATGGGCAAAGGGTCTGTTCCAAAGTCAGAGTTTATGAATAAAATTTATACATTTGCTAAAGATGCTGTGCAAACTATAAAAAATGATGACTTCCATATTATTAATGTTGTCGATGAGTCTGAAAATCGATTTTCAAATGATGGAGAAGAACGCGAAGTCCTTGGTAAGTGTCCAACCTGTGGCAGCGATGTTGTTGAAGGTGAAAAAGGATTTGGATGTACCAACTGGCGTGGTGGATGTAAGTATATTCTTTGGAAAAATGATAAGTTCCTTGCAACACTAGGGGTTCGCATGACGAAACAAACAGTTGTGAAACTCCTTGAAAACGGCAGAGTATATGGAAGTGGACTAAAAAGTAAAAAAGGAAATACATTTGCAGCGTTCTTATCTTATTCAAAGAATGAAGATAATGAGTATTACAGCTGGAAAATGGAATTTAAGTAGGTTGAATTTAATTATTCGAACGAGAAGTCATTCATGATTTCTCGTTTTTTTTGTATAGTTTGATCGGAATGAGGTTGCCTTCCAAATTGTAAACATATTACATCGAAGCAAACATTTTGTGGTATACTGAAATAACCATATAAATACAATAAGTTCAAGGAGAATCGAATGAGAAGAAAATTACTATTATTCGCACTGCTGACAGTGGTTATATCCACTGCGAGTTTTGGAGACAACGTAGAAGAGGTTATTCAGTACACAGATGCAAGTACAGTATCAAGCATACGGGAGATCATTACGGTTGAGAATCCCGGTCCGTATTATCTTAAAGGCGAGCTATACATAGGTGACAGTGATGGTGAGGATATATCAGATGGGATTTTTACATACACACGTCATATAACAACTGCAGGTGATGGTTATTTTCCGCCAGGGAGCTCGTATTTTGGAATGAATATTCCGGAATCAATGATGGATGAAGGCCCTTATCTTGGTCGTTTTGAAGTTGAACTCTATAAAAATGGAGAATTGATGAGAACTCTATATGCCGAGCGTGTTCTGCACCCGAGTATATGGGTCTATTCAAGCTTTGATCCTGTCCTTTTGAATTATGATACAGTGAAATATAAATGTGACATTTACACGCGTGAGATGATGACAGCTCTAAATAAGGAATATCATCTTCTTGAGCTCTCGCTGTCAGATGATGCCGAAATCATAAAGAAAGTCATCAAAAAAGCTTACGGTTATAATATTGTTCACAATGTCGACGCTGTAGTTGAAGTCGACAAAGACTACCTTGGTTTCAGTGGATTTGAAGATCATTATATTGCCCCTGATGGTATTAAGTATTACACTGACGTTCATTTTGAAAAGACAGAAGGCATTGATGATATTAGATATGAATCTGATCTGGATGGAACTTTAATGGCCATCGAAAATTGGGAAGAAATAATTGATGGAGAAGTGAAAAAATTCAATAACTTGATAATAAACTTTGATTTTGATGTCTGCGGATATTTCAAAATCTATCTTTATGATGAATCAACAAATACGAGAGGTTTTGAGCTGAGTAAGATCTTAGTGATCTATCCATTCAAAGACAATAGCGCAAGCGTTGATGGCACCAATGAACTTGTGATGCAGTCACTTAGGGAACAGCGCAAAGTGGAAGCACAGAGGAATCATTCTCGCGTAATTGAATTTCCAGACCAAAGGCTAGAGAAATTGATACGCGATGTGATAGAGAAGCCTGAAGGCGACATCTATGAATCAGATGTCCTTGAGATCACAAATCTTAATGCTGAGGGAAAAGGTATAAAGGATATCGAGGGACTTCAATATTTTAAAAATTTGTGGGCTCTGGACCTAACAAACAATAGAATTAAAGACATATCAGCAGTCTCCGATTTGGATCGGTTATTATCACTGTTGATAGGAAGCAATCAAATTGCTGATATTAATGCATTAGCCAATCTGAAGAATCTTGAATACTTGCACATGCAGTCCAACAAAATTTCAGACATTGAAGTGCTTCGAGAACTCACAAAATTACGTAATATAATTGCGTTTGGAAACAGTTTCAAAAGTGTTGAGTCACTTTCAGACCTGACAGATTTGGAATCTTTGTGGATGGACTGGGACGAGATTAAAGATAAGAAATTATTGGAAGGTCGAGGAATTACATTGGAAAAATAGTATGAAATAAGCTACAGACTGCTGTTAAGTAATAAAATGATCAGTAAAACTTAGATTTTCTAAATAGAAAGTTTTTAAAGGCCAAAGGAGTAATTTCTTTTGGTCTTTTTTATAAGCTGAAGAGCCATCTCACCAAGGTATAGCATCATCTATACACATAAATTCATTTGACTTTCAAACTAGTAGTTATTATAATAACTACTAATAATCATTCTTGTAGAAATATTGGTAGTAACTCAAGTTTAACTCGAACATTGACTACTAAATTGCAAGAATACGAAAGGAGTCAGTATGTTTAAAAGAGGAATAAAAGAAGCATTACCAGTTATGGCAGGGTTCTTCCCTATAGCTATGACATTTGGAATATTGGCAGAGTCCGCAGGTGTGTCTATTATCGATGGTGTTATGATGTCGGTATTCGTATATGCAGGAGCCAGTCAGTTTATGGCTGTTGGTATGCTCGGAACAGGTATTGGTATGGCTAGTATAATACTTGCTGTTTTTTTCATGAACTTCAGGCACTTCATTATGAGCGCGTCTCTAAGGTCGAGACTGACACAGACAAAAAAACGATATTTTCCGATTATAGGATTCTTTTTAACCGATGAAACATACTCAGTCATCAGTATGAACGAAGACGTGGATGACCTGGTTTATTTAAATACGTTCCAAATCAGTTGTTATTCTTCATGGGTTGCAGGAACTGCAGCGGGATATATTTTTGGAATGTTTATTCCGAGCCTTATAACAGAGAGTATGGGCATAGCTCTGTATGCGCTTTTGGTTGCATTATTAATGCCTGCGTGTAAGAAAACGGAAAGTGCACTCGGTGTGGCGCTCTTATCAGGTGCCTTAAATACGATCTTAGTGAAGTTTACTTCTCTAGATTCTGGTGGATGCTTCATCATATCTGTGCTCACGGCATCGTTCATTGCAGTGCTTTTACAGAAGAACAAACAACCAGAGGTGGTGTGTACAGATGAATATTAAACTCTTGATTTTGGGCATGATGTTGGTCACAATGGCACCACGAATTCTACCGCTCTTTGTATTTGATGCAGAAAAGCTCCCACAAAATATTCGTGATTTTCTCGGATTTATTCCGTATACTGTTCTTGGGGCCCTTATTTTACCAGGGGGACTTAGTGGAATAGCCGGAAACACCTTGGTGTCTGGATTATGTTTAGCATTTGCGGCACTTATAGCGTGGTACCGCGAAGGTATTATTGGCCCAATTGTCGGTGCGGTATGTCTAGCGGTTCTCATGAATATTTGGGGGATAGTATGATCAATGAAAAAATAGTCGACGATATGAAAAAACTAGGATTTAGTACATATGAAGTCAAAGCCTATATGGGGCTTCTTGAGAAATACCCTGTGAATGGATATGTACTAAGTAAACAATCTGGAATTCCAAGATCAAGAGTTTACGAAGTCCTACAGTCGCTTGAAGAAAAACAAGTGGTATTTGAACAACAAGATGGTGATGCCACAGTGTATTATCCACTCGAGCCTAAGTTGCTTGTTAAAAAGCTCCAAGTGGAGGTCGATAGCATTATTGAGCATGTTGATCGATATACCGCTGAGAGATTTAACCGAACTAAAGAAGATCAGCGCATGATCGTTATGAAAGACCGTGCTAAAATTTTAGATTTTATAAAATTGCTTATAAGTGAAGCTAAAAATAGAATTGCCCTTTCTATCTGGGAAGAAGAAGTGGGGTACATGATGGATGTTTTGAAGGAAGCCAAAGCTCGTGGCGTGAACATTCGTGGCATTTACTTTGGAGACGCCCTTCCATTTGAAACAATGGTCGCACATAGACGTGTGAATCGGTATTTGCTTGAGAAAAAAGAACGCCATATTTCTGTTATTATCGACGGAGAACAGGTTGTTTCAGGTGTGATGTCACGTGGACTTGATAGTCGAGTGACGTGGATCAAAGATATTGGATTTGTTCAAATGAGTGAGGATTATATTTCTCATGACGTGATGATTAACAAATACTCAGAAACCCTTGATGGCAATGATAAAAAGGAATTTGAGCATTACAGCGATGTGGCAAGAAAAGAGTACTTTGATTATACTGACGACGAGTTTGAACAGTTTCTAAAAGAGTGAGAAAAGTAAAAAACAGCCTTACACGAATTTTCTCGTGTAAGGCTGTTTTAAATTTTGATCCAATTCCAATCCTATTTGAACTCTATTCTTCAATAAAAGAATACGTCATACGATCTTCTGTAATGTTCTTAATAATTTCTAAATACTGAGCAGCCTCAACTTTTGCATCATTCATGTCATGAAGCTCAAACTGACCGCATTCAATGCGTTTGCTTCCTGGGAGTTCACCATCAAAATTTACGACGAATTCCATCGCTTCACACAGATATTTTGAAAGTTCTTTCGTTGTGAGTGGCGTACCCAGTATGAGGTACATACCCGTCTGACACCCCATTGGGCCAAAGTAAACAACATTGTCTTTAAAAACATCATGATTTCTAAAAAATGTTGCCAGCAGGTGCTCAAGGGTATGTGCAACAGAGGGCATTATGTATTCCCCTGCATTTGGACGTTTCATTCGAATATCATAAGTGGTGAGAGTAGCGCCAGATATTGTATCAGTCCTTGAAATATAAAGGCCTTCGAGCAGTTTATCGTGATCGACTTGGAAACTTTCTATCTTTTTCATAGTGACACCCCTTTATGTATAATTCTTCAACGATCGTTTTCAGAATAATACCACAATTCAAGGTGTGCATCAAATGGTTTCTAATACTGAATGCTAAAAAACCCAGACACCAATGAAATGGTTGTCTGGGTTTTTATAAGTTAAGTCACTAATTATGCTGCAGAAGAGCTAGAAGATTTTACATCCTTCTTAGCATTCTTTTTAATATTTTTCTTAAGCTGAACGTCAGGTTCACTTGGAAGCTTGAACATAGGAATAAATCTGTCAAAGCCTGTGAGAGTCAGTAGAAGTATAGAACCAACAGCAATCATAGCTGTGAAGTTATACTTAATGATCGATGCTGGGGAGAATTCGTAAAGTGGGTAAACCATACTCGCGATTCCAACATAGAAAGCAATATAAACATGCCAAGGAATTAACTGAGAGCCAAACACGCCAAGTGCGTCTCCAAAAGTGGCATTACGAAGTCTAAGTGTGTATAGATCTTCTTCGCTGCCTACGACGTTGTCATCAAGAAGTTCCTTAATAATTGGGCCAATAGTTACGATTTGAGCCATTTCATCTGCTAGTGCAGCATTGCCGACAACAGATAAAGTACCGTTCCAGAACATAAGCTGTCTAACATTTTGAGACATATATGCTACGAGTCTTGAAAGAGGAGCGAAAGCTTTCATTTTGGCCATAATACCACCAAATGCGCCAACCCACATCATCATGACAATAACCCATGACCCTGCACCTTCAAAGCCGCCGTAGATTAAGTCAAGGAATTCTGAAACACTGCCAACAGTGCCTGCAAATAATCCGAATATAAGTGAAGAGACAATACCAAGACCTAGACATGCAACTGTTGGAAGACCTCTAACAGCTACAACAAGAACTAGAATCAAAGGAATGATCATATACATAGGTACGCCAGTCTGAACTTGATTTAGCAATTCAACTGCAGAAGCTCTTGCTTCGCTAAGCTGTACCCAAACAGATTCAGGAATTTGAGCAATTGCTTCTGATGCACTACCAACAGTTGTTGGTAGATCCAGTGCCACACTGACAAGGAAGAAAACGATTGCCGATGCTGCCAAGCAAAGGATTGACCATACACCTTGATGTCTGATACGACGAATAACTTCAACTCTCTGAATGCCAGAGCTTACCACCGTTGTATCTGAGATTAAGCCAATGTTGTCACCAAAACATGCACCGCCTGCAATAGCTGCAGCTGTTAAAGCAACATCACCACCAACAATGTGGTTTAACCATAGGAAGACAGGCGCACAAGCTGCGAATGTTCCCCAAGATGTTCCTGTTGCGACAGAAAGTACAGACGTTACAATGAGTCCTGTAACTGCCACTGTTCTTGCCGTTAATCCAAGTTTTAGAGCGAGAATAACAATTGA
>Ga0070725_10000440_pt1 | contig 29204 bp, 30 predicted proteins | sample tdDd002_FD_69781 | JGI IMG/M metagenome (GOLD analysis project Ga0070725, IMG submission 69781) | Marine sediment microbial communities from the Atlantic coast under amendment with organic carbon and nitrate - tdDd00.2 | ecosystem: Environmental > Aquatic > Marine > Coastal > Sediment | place... | reverse complement strand
TTTCATCACATAAGACTATGCTAACCTGTACATGTACATAAGAAATAGGATTGATGGAAGGAGCGAGTACAATGAAGATGAAACCAATGACGGTGATTGTTATAATTGGATCATTGATTATGGGAATCGTAGCGAGCTATGCTATTGAGTCGGACACGGATATTATAGAAACAATAGAAATAAGTGAAGATGAGGAAAACGATGACTTATTTTATAAAATCGTAGACACGGGCGTCGACAGCGTATTTACAGATAAAAGTATCGTTAGTGAGCTAATCGATACTGATGCCTTTTATGGTCAGGATGCCCATTACACAGGAAACCAACCAAGTTATACAGATAATGGTGATGGGACGGTAACAGACGATGTAACTGGATTGATGTGGCAACAAACAATGGACCAAAAAATGACCTATGAAGAGGCGCTCAATTATGCAAATGAGAGTACCCTTGGCGGCTATGATGATTGGCGCATTCCATCTATCAAGGAATTGTTTTCGTTGATTCAATTTACTGGCCAGTCAGGTGGCGAGGTAGCCAAGATCTTGTATATCGACACAAACTTTTTTGATCAACCCATTGGCAATACAAGCATTGGTGAACGTGAAATTGATGCGCAGACCTGGTCCAGTACACTTTACGTCGGACAGACAATGCATGGCGATGACACTATATTTGGTGTCAACTTTATAGATGGACGCATCAAAGGCTACGGCTTACAAAAGCCAAGGTCCAACACGGTGAATAAAGGATATTTTAGACTGGTTAGAGGTAATGAGGCCTATGGTGTCAACAACTTTGTTGATAATGGAGATGGAACAATCAGTGATCTATCGACGGGCCTTATGTGGCAGATGGATGATGATGGCAACACTAGAGATTGGGAAGCGGCCCTTGATTACTCGGAGACCTTAAGTCTTGCGGGGTATGATGATTGGAGACTTCCTAACATCAAGGAGTTACAGAGTATTGCAGACTATAGCAAAAGTATGCAGACAACTGGTACAGCGGCAATAGATGACTTGTTTAACTTGTCGGAAATAAGGGATCCCAATGGCCAGTTGAACTATGGTTTCTATTGGTCAAGTACGACTCACCAGGATGGAAGAAGCATTGCAAACAGCGCTTCTTATGTTGCCTTTGGTGAGGCTCAAGGAAAAATGTTTGGAGACATCTTAGATGTACACGGATGTGGTGCGGTAAGAAGTGACCCGAAATCAGGGGATGATTCAAACTATCCATCCTACTTTGGGCCTCAAGGTGATGTTCGATATGTTTACAATTATGTGTTGTCTGTACGAACCATAGATGAATAGCAGAAAAAGAACCCACTATCGATGGGATAGTGGGTTAACTATGTTTAAATGCCATCATTTGATTACATAATGTCTTCGACAAAGTCTAAGTTAAGACCTCTTACGTGACATCTGTGAACACCAAGTAACTTTTCATGAATAAATTCAAGTGAATCGTTATTAGTTTTGATGTCCTTTTCTACATACACTGTAATGTCATCAACTTCAATTCTATCAAACCGTTCTGTATGTTTTGGTTCGCTCCATCTGATTCTAGGATGATTAGAGTTGATATTACCATTACTTAAATCATCGTGGATAAGTCTTAATGAAATTGTGTCGCGATGATGTTCGTGCATGTATTCGCTAAGTTCCTTTTGGATAGTTACTTTCATGCCAATACCTTCTTCCATAAAAACTACACAACATTAATAATAAAAATATTAATCCTCTATTTTATTATTACCCAAAATATGCAAAATCAAACGACAAGTGCTATCAATTCGGGTGTGTGTTGAGTCTACTTGGTAGAAATCATTGACCAGTATTCCTCAAAGAATTTATCATAAAAAACTTTTGAGGATTCATAAGGAGTCGACATAATGGCACCGTCTATCAACCCTCTTAGAAATGTAAAATAAAAGCAACAGAAAAATTTCAAATCACCATCTATGATCTCTTCATTCTCAATGCCTTTTTTAAGAATATCTATGAATCTGTGTTCATGTTTCATTGTCTGTTGTTCAATATTGTCCCGTAATGGTCTCAGAAGTTCAGTGTGTTGAATCATCGACAGACAGTGTCTTACTTTTATACGCGTAATATCTGCGTTGCTGTTGATAAAGAACAATCCCATTTGATAAAGTTGTTCTTTTGGGGTACATGTGGCAATTGTCTCAAGTGACTGATTTATTTCCTCGTAATACTGATTGATACGTGTTGTCAACATTTCTACAATGAGATCATCTTTTTTGACGAAATAATTGTAAATGGATTGTTTTTTGATACCAAGTTTTTTGGTTACCTGTGACAAACTAAAATGCTCTCCATATTCAGCAAAGAGAAGGTAAGCTTCATCTAAGATACGTTGTTTACTACTCATGTGACCTCCCAATTTTAATAATCACGTCTATTATACTATGTTTAAATAATTAAGAAAAATAAATTTACAAATCGACAACTATTTATTTATCTGTGTGCTCTACCTCGACGATCAATATCACTATTTATTGAAAATAATCTACAAACTAATTGGACGGATGCAGCACAAATGGATGCCTATATTTCGAGCCAGTCATTGGAAATTCTGAATGCCTATTATGGTACAACTGAGGGATTACACATATCGCCCATGGTAGACTTGCCAGACAATTACGTGTTTTCTGAGCGATCATTGTAGAGGATGAATTAATCGGTGTTGTAGGCATCGACGTCTATATCGATTAAATGCAAAATAATTTGAATACTTCAACAAAATCAAGTTATCATAAAAGTTGAAGTCTTATATCTCGTATGGGTATTTTTACAAATGTATTGACAATGATGTGACTTATGCGTAAAATACATATCAATATAAGAATTAAAACGTTGATTAAGAGAAGTAAGTAAGGGAATGCTTTATAGAGAGTCGGGAACTGGTGGAATCCTGATAGGAGAGAACTTATTGAATGGACTTATGAGTACAAGCTGAAAACCTTTGGGTGAGTATGTGCGTCGGGATCTCCCGTTATAGAGAACATGGATTGATAGATCTATTGTAAAAAGGTGGCTTTGATATACCCTGTCCTTTTGGATGGGGTTTTTGTGTATTTAGATATCGTTGCCCGGCTTAAGGTGGTATAACGGAACACCCGTCCTTATTTACAAGGACGGGTGTTTTTGTATGTATCTATCTAATATAGATCTAACATTCTATCAACGAAGAAGGAGAGATAGAGTTATGAAAATGTCTTATGAAGAGTATCAACAATTAAAGGAAGAGTATTCAGTCGTACCAGTGTACAAAACCATTGAAGAGGATCAGTTGACACCTATCGGTATGTTCAACAAGTTGTCCGCTTATAAACCAACTTATATTTTGGAAAGTGTCGGTGACCCACAACATCTTGGGCGATATTCTTTTATCGGCTTGGAAACTGAGTATTTGACAGAGGCAGACAATGAACTGACCTTTGATGCTATTGAAGCATTGGTGAATCGATACACTGGTCCTGAAATTGAGGCTTTACCGTCCAGTTATGCCAGTATTATCGGTTATATGGCTTATAACAGTATTGAAGATATACATCCGATTACAGTAAACAAAAGGTCCAGTATCCCTAAATACCAACTCATGTTTTCCAATTTGGTTATCGTTCATGACCATTTGAAGCATCGACTGACAATTATTGCGAATGTTTTAAATGGAAAAGCAGATGATTATGATGGTGCGATGGAAAAGATTGAAATGGTTTATCAGATGCTGATTTCAACAGATAATCAAAATAGTGTAGAGACTAGGGTGTCTACTGAGACTAATAAAGCATCGGATCCACTAGTATTTCATTCTAATTTTGCCAAACCGGACTACGTTGCAGCAGTTAATAAAGCCAAGGATTATATTGTTGCAGGGGATATATTTCAAGTTGTGCTGTCACAGAAATTTACGGCATCAGGTAGGCTTGAAGGCTTTGACTTGTATCGGAATTTAAGAAAGGAGAATCCATCACCATATTTGTCCTATATACGGTTTCCTAATATTGAGGTACTGTGTTCTTCGCCTGAAATGCTGGTGAAAACAGATGGTCATATTGTTGAAACAGCACCGATAGCTGGTACCAGAGCGGTTAAAAGGGATGGTAAAGATCATTTGCGTGAAGCAGAACTACTCAATGATGAAAAGGAGTTGGCAGAACATTTGATGCTTGTAGATTTAGGCAGAAATGATATCGGTAAAGTCAGTAAACCTGGCACTGTTCGTGTACCTGAATATTGTCAAGCAAAGCATTTCTCCAAAGTGATGCATTTAGTTTCCAGTGTCGAGGGAGATGTTTGTAACGATACAACGGCCATGGATTGTTTGCGGGCGACTTTTCCGGCTGGGACGGTGTCAGGTGCACCAAAACTAAGGGCTATGGAAATTATTGATGAGTTGGAACCGGGACCACGTGACTTATATGCTGGATCGCTCATGATGTTCACCCAGTCGGGGCAATTAAACAGTTGTATTAGCATTCGAACGATTCAACTCATACAAAATGAAATTATCGTGCAGGCTGGTGGTGGTATCGTCTACGATTCAAATCCAGAAGATGAATACCTAGAAGTCTTAAATAAGTCCAGAGCATTGTTCAACGCTATTGAAAAAACCTATGAAGGAGATATTACTTATGATTTTGATTATCGATAATTACGATTCGTTTACCTATAACCTGGTTCAATTGTTTGAATCACGCGGAGAAGTGGTTGAAGTTTACTTGAATGACGCTATTACCATCAGTGACATTAGAAGAAAAAATCCTGATGCAATTGTATTGTCTCCTGGACCATGTACGCCAAAACAAGCAGGTATATGTCTAGATGTGGTGGTAAACCTCTATAAAGAGTACCCGATATTTGGAGTCTGTTTAGGGCATCAGGTAATTGGTGCATCCTTTGGAGCGGAAATCGTAAATGCAGGTCGTATTCAACACGGTAAAGTGGAACACATTCAACATATGAACACAGGATTTTTCCAAAACATCCAAGATGAGTTCATTGCGACTCGCTATCATTCACTCATCATTTGCGAGGACTCACTTTCAGACGAATTAATGATAACGGCAAGGGCGAAAAGTGACGGTATGATTATGGCGATTGAGCATAAGGTGTATCCAGTATATGGCGTGCAATTTCACCCTGAATCCTATGGAACCGAGTGTGGTATAAAAATGGCGGATAACTTTATTAAGATAGTCAAAGAAAGAAAGGAGAATATACAATGATCCCTTATTTAATGAAAGTATTGGATGGAAGGAATTTGACATTCAGTGAGGCGACAGCATGTGCTGACCAGCTGATGGTGTCAGGCGAAAATCCTTATAAAGTAGCGGGACTTTTGGTGGCGTTAAGGGCGAAAGGAGAATCCTATGAGGAAATATCAGGTTTCGCAAAAGGATTGAAAAATAATGCAGTTCCGATAGCGCCTAAGCGAACAAAATTCTTCGATATTGTCGGTACTGGTGGTGATGGCGCCCATACGTTTAATATAAGCACAACTTGTGCTTTTGTACTAGCAGGTGCTGGTGTGAATGTTGCAAAACATGGCAATCGGTCTATTTCCAGCAAGTGTGGGAGCGCCGATGTCCTTGAGGCTTTGGGTGTCAACATTCAAGCTGGCCCTGAAAATATCAAACGACAATTGGATGACATCGGTCTGAGTTTTATCTTTGCACCTCTTGCGCACCCTTCTATGAGGAATGTTATGGAGGTCAGAAAAAATCTCGGCATTCCAACAATTTTTAATATAATTGGCCCCTTATCAAATCCTATTCAACTAGAAGGCCAGTGCATCGGTGTGTTCAAGCCAAAATTGGTGACTCAAATGGCCAAAAGTATGTATCAGTTAGGGGTTAAAATGGGTGCTGTTATTCATGGTGCAGGGGGATTGGATGAGGCATCATTGGCTGGAGACAACACAGTCGCTTTTATGAAAAAGGGCAACTTGGTGATGGGGAAGATCAACGGAAGGGATTTTGGACTTTGTCAGGCTGACAATGACGCATTAATTGGTGGAGATGCAAAAGAGAATGCCGAGATATTATTGTCTATTTTAAATGGCGCACGGGGGCCAAAACGAGATGTCGTGTTACTTAACGCTGCAATTGCTCTGTATGCATTTGACTTGGCTGAGACTATAGAAGATGGCATAGCACAGGCTGCACATAGCATAGATGAAGGACATGCTATAGAAAAACTGAACAAAATGATTGAAATTAGCAATAAAGGAGGCGTCATATGAAAAATATTCTTGGAAAAATAGTTGAGGAAAAGGTAAGGCAGTTACCGATGCTTAGATCAGCTTATGATAAAGGGTGTTTTAATGTGGAGATGTCCAAGGCGAGTGGGCATCACCCCAAGTCGGAACGGTCCCTTATGAAACAACTATCATCGTCGTCACAAATAGAGGTCATCGCTGAAATAAAAAGGGGATCGCCATCAAAAGGATTGTTTGCCAAGGACCTGGATATTGAAACCCAAGCGGTTCAATATGCAGCTGCTGGTGCTGGTGCTATATCCGTCCTAACGGATAAGAAGTTCTTTTATGGTGGGTATGAGGATCTGCAAATCATTAGACCACTAGTGGCCACGCCAATACTTTGTAAAGATTTTATTGTCGATGAGGTTCAAATAGATATAGCAAAGTCTATCGGGGCAGATATTATTTTGTTGATAGTGGCCATACACACGCCGCGCCGGTTAAAAGAGTTGCTTGATTATGCCGTGTCAATTGGTCTTGAGGTTTTAATGGAAGTTCACAACAAGGAAGAATTAGCAATAGCACTGGCACTAGATCATCCCCTTATAGGTGTAAACAACCGTAATCTAAAAACATTTGAAACCGACATACAAGTAAGTCTCGACCTTATAAAAGAGGTTCAGCGATTGGACGTTTATATGATTAGTGAAAGTGGTATTCGAACAGCAGAAGACATTAAGCAATTATCTGAAGCGGGATTCAAAGGTGTATTGGTAGGTGAGAGCCTCATTAGAAGCGGTGTAGAAGGTAATCTGATCAATCAAATGACCGGAATAGGTAGGTGTATATGACGAAGATTAAGATTTGCGGCATTATGACAAAAGAACACGGTATAGCGGCTGCGAATGCAGGCGCTGATTATTTGGGATTTGTTTTTGCAAAAAGTAAGAGGCAACTATCACCGAAGACGGCAAAAGAAATAATTGCAGCATTACCGAGTACGGTGAAGACGGTTGGCGTCTTTGTAGACGACTCCATGGAAAATATGGTTGATATTGCGACCTATTGCGGATTGGATCTGTTGCAACTTCACGGAAGTGAGCAGTCAATCAGCTATGTGTCATCGCCCTTTCCAATTGTTAAATCAGTATCCATAAAATCTGATGTAACCGTTGACGACCTGACTTTCCCCCCTTGTGATTATTTATTGTTTGATACATGGCATAAAAAAATGGCAGGTGGTTGTGGTCAAGTATTCAATTGGTCGGTCCTACAGGCAGCAGGTATACAAAGACCATTCTTTTTGGCAGGCGGCTTGTCCGTCGAAAATGTGAAAGAGGCCATTGAATTAACTCAGCCCTATGCCGTTGATGTTTCAAGTGGTGTGGAGACGGATGGTGTCAAGGACATAGAAAAAATTAGAACATTTATTCAAAGGGTAAAGGAGTGTTTGTGATGAACTACAATATGCCAGATGAGAAAGGCTATTTTGGTAAACATGGTGGGCGATTTGTTCCGGAAACATTGATGCCGGCATTAATTGAATTAGAGAAAAATTTTAGACTGTATATAGAGGACGAAACGTTTAACCGGGAATTGACATATTACTTGAAGCAATATGTCGGGCGAGAAAGTCCGCTATATTTTGCTGAACGACTAACGGAACATTGTGGTGGCGCAAAGATTTACTTGAAGCGTGAGGACCTAAATCATACCGGTGCTCATAAGATTAATAATGCCCTTGCACAAGTATTGCTGACAAAGCGTATGGGTAAAAATAAGATTGTCGCTGAAACAGGTGCGGGACAACACGGCGTTGCAACTGCAACAGCTGCGGCCTTGTTCGGTATGGAGTGTACGATATTTATGGGGGAAGAGGATATCAAGCGGCAACGGTTAAATGTATTTCGGATGGGCCTTCTTGGCGCAAAAGTGGAGTCTGTGACAAGTGGCAGCAAGGTACTCAAGGATGCTGTTAATGAAGCACTTAAATATTGGGTGACCAATTTATCGGATACCCATTACATTATGGGATCAGCTCTTGGGCCACATCCATACCCTGAAATGGTTAGAGAATTTCAGTCGGTAATCGGAAAAGAGACCAAGCAGCAAATTTATGAGCAAGAGGGCCAGCTACCAGATACTATCATTGCATGTGTCGGTGGCGGCAGTAACGCTATCGGTATGTTCCACCCTTTTATAGAAGATGAAGGGATTGAGTTGATTGCCGTAGAAGCAGCTGGTAAAGGGGTCGAGACCAGTGAACACGCTGCGACGCTGACCAAAGGCCAATATGGCGTGTTACATGGAAATGCCATGTATTTGCTTCAGGATGATGCTGGTCAAGTACATGAGGTGTATTCTATGTCTGCTGGTCTTGATTATCCAGGCATCGGGCCGGAACATTGCCACTTAAAAGACATGGGTCGATTGAAGTACGACAGTGCAACGGATGATGAAGCGGTTCAAGCCTTTAAGACACTAAGTGAACTGGAGGGCATCATACCAGCCCTTGAAAGCGCTCATGCCATTGCTCATGGATTAAAGCTTGCCCCTACAATGGAAAAGGGCAGTATTTTGGTTATTAATTTGTCTGGTCGTGGTGATAAGGACGTGCATCAAATTTCAGAACTTTTGGAGGTGAACTAATGAGTGCAACTCTTATGGAACAAAGAATAGAATCGTTATTGAACGAAGGCAAGAAATTATTCATCCCCTATGTCATGTGTGGCGATGGTGGCTTTGAAAAAACAGGTGACTTAATACGGGTGTTGGAATCAGCCGGGGCTTCCATAATTGAAATAGGTATTCCGTTTTCAGATCCAATTGCGGATGGTCCAACAATACAGGCTGCTGGTCAGCGAGCTCTTGACGATGGCGTCACATTAAAAAAGATTTTGTCTTTTTTGAAAACATTGCCGCCGAGGCATGATGTCCCAAGAATCATCATGACGTATTTAAATCCAATTGTACAATATGGTCTGGACGCTTTTTTCAAGGAATTGAATGATGCTTACGTCAGTGGTGTGATTATCCCGGATTTGCCTTTAGAGGAGTATGACATGATATCATCTTATACAAGAGACAATGACATTGCCATCATCCCTCTTGTCGCACCAAGCACAACACCAGATCGGATAGAAAGGATGACAGATAAAGCCAAAGGATTCATCTATACGGTTACTGTCAATGGAACAACTGGTGCAAGGCAAGGCTTCGCTGAAGAATTGACCAATCGGTTAGAGTCAATTAAAAGTCAAACGAATCTGCCTGTTGTTGCTGGATTTGGCATCTCTACAAAAGAACATATCGACTTGCTGACACAACATTGTGATGGTGTTGTCGTTGGATCAAGAATTGTTGAGTTGGCCAACGACGGAGATTATGAAAGCATTAAAGCGCTTGTAGGCTCATTATAATATATAGAAACAGCTAGGGATCACTACATTACGGATGTAGATGCCTAGCTTTTTTTTGCTGCGTCTGCAATTCTATTTACAATGTAGAGGACGCTAGAATATATAAGATTTCTACAGGTTCATCCGTCCGATTCCTAAACTTATGTTTCATTCGTGGTAGTAATCTTACTGTGTCGCCTTCGTTTAAGACATATTCCTTGTCCTCTATGACGACGATGCCTTGTCCTTTCATCAAAATAGCGAATTCCTCTTTATTGTGTTCTCGATGGCCAGAGGTTGTTTCGGAATGTGGGTTTAATATCGCCCAAAGGATTTCGACACTAGATTTCATATATTCTGGAGAGAGAAGGTCAAATACCACATGATGATCACTTTCACGATATATTTTTTTTCGTTCACTTTTCCTAAGAATTAGAGATTCATGATCGATATCATCAACAAAAAGGGTATATAAGGGCACACCTAGACCATCGGCGATCAATCTTAATGTATTCAGTGATGGATTTGAGAGACCTCTTTCAATCTGACTTAGCAGTGAAGCACTTAAATCAATCTCTTTAGCAAATTCTCTAATGCTCAACCCTTTTCCTTTTCGATGATCTGTAATTTTTCGTCCAAGTATAATATTGCTCATATGTCCTCCAATACGTTCATAATAATGTACATTTCAACTTGAAATGACAGTGGATTTTCTCTAAGTGTTCAACATTTTGAACGTTGTTGATTTATATTGAACACACAATAATTTTAACATATACTTGAACGGAGGAGTGATTTAAATGAGTATTTCATTAATAATATTAGCTTGTATCGCAGGTTTCATCGGTGCGATGGTGGATGCCATCGTTGGTGGAGGTGGCTTGGTGACAACACCAGCATTGTTGGCTCTCGGCTTACCTACCCATATCGCATTAGGAACGAATAAGTTTGCCTCTACGATGGGAGCGATGTCCAGTACCTATCATTTTTTCAAAAGTGGTAATATGAATAAGCAGTTGCTAAAGTACATCTTGCCATTTTCATTTATTGGATCTGCCTTTGGTGTATTGACTGTCCTCGGTATTGATCCCGAGTTTTTAAAAAAAGTGATTATTGTACTGGTATTAGTAATAGGGGTGTATACAATCGTCCATAAGGACTTGGGGCTTGAAGATCGTTTTACAGGACTTACCCGTAAAAAAATCATCTTGGCAATGGTCTTGGCGTTGGCTCTTGGATTTTACGATGGCTTTTTTGGACCAGGAACAGGCTCATTCTTAATTTTCGGTCTTATAAACATCTTCGGTTTCAATTTTGTCAGAGCGTCAGCTAATACTAAAGTGTTGAATCTGGCAAGTAATATAACAGCGCTCGTATTATTTTTACTGAATGGGAAAGTGTATTTTTACGTTGGCATTCCAATGGGGATTTGCATGATTGTCGGTGCTAAATTTGGGGCGAATATGGCGATTGAAAAAGGATCAAAGTTTATTAAACCAGTTTTTGTAATTATGTCTCTACTGCTAGTTGTTAAAATGACAGTAGATGTATTATAGAAAATAGACAGTCATGTCTATTTTTTTTTGAGTAAAAGCGATTGCATTCAAGTTGAATATGAAGTAGGATAAGTATGTTGTGCTAAAATGGCTCAGAGTGAGTCATTGCAATATATCTATATATTCAGAAAGAAGTGAATAACGTGTCAAAATTACAACCAAAACTACTATCAACAATGAAGGATTATTCTAAAGAGCAACTTGCCAAAGATATAACTTCCGGGATTATCGTCGCAATTATTGCTTTGCCATTATCCATTGCCCTTGCCATAGCTTCGGGTGTATCACCAGAAAAAGGCCTTTATACAGCAATTGTAGCGGGTTTCCTCATTTCGTTATTAGGTGGCAGTCGTGTACAAATTGGTGGACCAACAGGCGCCTTTATGGTGATTGTCTATTCAATCGTTGCGACCTATGGGGTACGTGGGCTGACAATTGCAACCATAATGGCCGGTGTGATGATGGCGCTTATGGGTATAATGAGGCTCGGCGGTGTCATCAAATACATCCCTTATCCAATTACAACAGGGTTTACAAGTGGTATAGCCTTGACTATTTTCTCATCACAGGTTAAAGATTTTTTAGGATTAAAAACAGGAGCTGTTCCTGCGGAATTTATTGAAAAATGGCGATGTTATATTGAGGCGGGCACAACGATTGATATAACCACAACAATGGTGGGATTAATAGCACTTGGAATTATAATTCTATGGCCAAAGGTCAACCGAAAAATTCCGGGTGCTTTAATAGCTTTAATCGTAACAGCGGTTATTGTGAAAATTGGAGACTTGAATGTCGCTACAATCGGGTCAAAATTTGGGCAACTGTCCTCAGCACCACCTGTACTGACAGTTCCAACGGTGACCATGGATGAAATCGGCCAGTTGATTGCACCAGCTTTTACTATAGCGGTACTGGGATCCATAGAGTCGTTACTTTCAGCCGTTGTTTCCGATGGGATGATTGGTGGAAAGCATCGATCAAATATGGAGCTTATTGCACAAGGGATTGCCAATATCGCATCGGGATTCTTTGGTGGGATTCCAGCGACTGGTGCTATTGCTAGAACAGTAGCCAATATCAAGAATGGTGGACGTACACCAGTAGCGGGGATTGTTCATGCGCTGACATTATTGTTGATTTTAGTGGTCTTTATGCCATACGCAAAAATGATTCCATTGACAGCATTGGCCGCGGTTCTAATCATAGTAGCTTATAATATGAGTGAGTGGAGAGAGTTTAAGAAACTGTTTAGCTCACCGAAAAGTGATGTCATCGTTTTACTGACCACGTTTTTTATTACAGTCCTCATTGATTTGGTAAAAGCCATTGAGATTGGTATGATTCTAGCAGCATTTTTATTTATGAAAAGAATGAGTGAAGTAGCTGATGTAAACGTTGATCAATTTGATGCATCGGAAGGTGATACGGTTCACATTGAAGAAAACAAACGACTGGTGGGTGTCAAAGGGATTCAAGTATATGAAATAAATGGTCCATTTTTCTTTGGTGCGGCAGACAAGTTTTTATCGGCTCTTGGTCAGCTTGGTGACCATACGGAGATACTCATCGTTAGAATGCGCAATGTTTCCGTAATGGACGCAACCGCACTTCACGCCTTTAGACGAATGGCGGAAATTTGTCACAGACGCCATATCTCCATACTGGTTTCCGGAATTGGTCAACAACCTTATGGTGTCATTGAAAAATCGGGTCTGGATCGAACGATTGGAATAGAACATTTTTTTAGCAAGGAAAGTGATGCTGTTACATATGCGCTGAAACAATTAGATAAGTAGCGTGCGTTAAAATAGCCAGGAACTGAAGCGACCTCCTAAAAGTTAGACTAAAAATCTAACAATTAGGAGGTCTTTTTTAATGACAAAATAGTGTTTTAAAATTTAAGCAAATGAGTGAACATGCATTGACTGTGGTATATATAATTTAGAGACGTAGAAAGGGAAGGGAATGCTGATGGACTATTATGACAAACTAGAAAATGTGGAAGCATATATCGAAATGGCAAAAGGGACAGAAGCGACTATGCTTATTGATCTTCTAAAAGAACATTTGACTGAAGGATCCAGTATTTTGGAATTAGGGATGGGCCCAGGAAATGACTTTCGATTACTGGCACCATTCTATGAAATTACGGGATCTGACAAGTATCGCCATTTTGTGGACTTGTTTAAAATAGATAACCCAGAGGCCGATGTACTTGTACTTGATGCGGTAACCTTGGAAACTGAGGCGACCTATGACTGTATATACTCCAATAAGGTGCTGATGCATTTAACGAAAGAAGAACTGCAACAGTCATTTAAAAAGCAGTTGCAGTTATTGAATGAAGGAGGTATTTTATTCCATACCTTTTGGCGAGGGGAGGACAAGGAATATCATGGTGGTATGCTAAATCAATACTATACTGAGAAGATGTTGGCTTATGAAATAGGTGAAGGGTTTGACATCGTCTTGTTAGCTTCTTATGGCGAATTTGAAGAGGATGATTCAATCGTGATGATACTGAAGAAAACCAGTCCACAAACATTAGAGAACCATAATCGCTGGTTTAGGAGAAGATAGCTTAGACATTCTCTTGAAATAGGTGTATAATGAATTAGAATTTCATATACAGGGGAGCTTGTGATATCAGGCTGAGAGTAAATCTAATGCGATTTAGACCCTATAACTTGACATGGGTAATGCCAACGTAAGGAGACAATATTACGAACGTTTATAATGACGCGTTACCATTTGGTAGCGCGTTTTCTATTTTTTGAATTCTTATAGTTATAAATAGTTAGAACTGTATTTGAAATAAGCGATACCGACCATTGAGGTCGGATATCCTCTTAGGCACGTCCAGTAGGGCGCGCCGGCAAATAATATAACACTCACTATGCAGTGAGAATAACGGAGGTAATGTAATGAGTATGGCAGTAATTATAGCAGTGTTGCTATGTGTAGGAATGTTTGGTGTGAGTCTTTTTACAGTTAAAGGATTTACTTGGTCGGTTAAATCCATGACGCGTATTGGTGTTGTCAGTGGTGTGACAATTGTGCTTTATATGATCAAACTAGTCCCTTTTCCACAAGGTGGCGGATGTAGCTTGTTGTCCATTTTACCGATTATGTTGTTGGCAGTCTTATATGGCAAGCAAGAGGCACTTTTAAGTGCCATTGTAGTGGCGCTATTAAAAGTAGTACTGGCACCACCGTATTTCATTATGCAGTTGCCACTGGATTATTTTGGTGCAATGATGGCAGTCGCTTATGTACCGATGTTTGGTACAGACAAACCAAGTAAATTGCTGGCAGGAGCAACGATAGCCGCTGCCTTATCAACATTTTTCAGTATTTTATCAGGAACAATCTTCTTTGGTCAATATGCTCCAGAGGGGATGAACCCATGGTTGTATGCAAGTGTTTATAATCTACTGGGCTATGGTGTAGAAGCCACATTAAGCATTGTTGTCCTGTTGTTGATTGCAGGCAAATTTAAATCAAAACTTTCACCAGAGGTGGTATAAATGACAGTTACTGAAAAATTATTAAAAGACCCTCGTGTAAAAGCTTATCATGAAGCATACATGAATCACCCATTTATCGAGGGCATTAAAAATGGGGACTTGGACAGAGGAAAATTCAAAAACTATTTGGTACAGGATTCTCTATATCTAAAAGACTACGGAAAAGTGTATGCCAGTGTGTTTTTACAAACAGATCGCATTGAAGATTTGCAATTTCTTCATACGTGTATCGGTGTTGTTGTTGCAGATGAAACAAATATGCATACACAGTACTTAAAAGATTTTGGACTAGATGTTTATAAAGTGGACAATGAGCCATTTGCACCTGAAAACAGAGCTTACCTTGATTATATGTTGTCTTTTGCAAAAGGCAGCGATGTGAAAAAAACATTCATGTCAGCTTTGCCGTGTACACTGACTTATGAGTATATTGGCAAGACCTTAAAAGAGATAACAGGAGATACATTAAAAGATAATTACTTCAAACCTTGGATTGAAGCATATGCAAGTGAAGGCTTCGAAGACTTTAGCGTAAGATCGGTTGAATTGATCAATCGCTTATGCATGGATTGTACAGAAAATGAAATAGGAGAATTGATAGACATCTATGTTGAAGCTTGTCGTCATGAAATGAATTTTTGGGACATGAGCTTTCAATAAAAGGAGGGAAGACCGGAAGGTCGACAAAAAATGATTATAGCATACGAAACACTTAAGAAGAATCCACCCTTGGTACACAATATTACGAATTATGTAACGGTTAATGATGTGGCTAATATGATACTCGCAACAGGTGGGGCGCCACTAATGTCCGATGACAGTTCAGAAGTTGAAGAAATCGTCGGTATCAGTAGTGCACTTTACATCAATGTAGGAACGCTTAATGGTCGAACAATCGAATCGATGATTAAAGCAGGAACAAAAGCCAATGAACTTGGACTGCCAGTAATTCTTGATCCAGTTGGCGTAGGCGCATCGACGCTTAGAAATGAAGCGGTGGAAACCTTAATAGAGACAGTAAAGTTTAGTGTTATAAAAGGGAATATTTCAGAGATTAAAGCCATGGTGACGAACGCAAAAAATGCCGGCGGTGTTGACGTGCAGGCAGAAGATGTTGTCACAGACGGTAATCTTGATGAAACAATTACATTTTTAAAAGGTGTTGCGAGTTCGCTGAAGTGTGTGATTGTCGCAACTGGTGCAATAGATATTGTTACAGATGGTGAACAGACTGCCCTTGTGAGAAACGGACACCCTATGATGGCAAAGATCACTGGAACTGGCTGTATGTCGGGAAGCGTCATAGCGACATACTGTGGTGCCAATAAAGAACGCATCTTTGAAGGAACTGTTACAGCAATGGTAGTAATGGGGCTGTCTGGCCAATATGCTGCCGATAAAACTGAAAGACTAGGTGAAGGGATTGCAAGCTTCAGAACTTACCTAATAGATAGTATGAGTATGATGCGTATTGATCAGCTGGAAGAAGGTGCACAAATTGAACTTCAATAACAGAGATTTGAATCTATACTTGGTAACGGATCGATCGTGGATTGATGACCGTACACTTGTTGATGATGTTGAAAAGGCATTGTCAAATGGGGTGACTTTTCTTCAATTAAGGGAAAAGGAACTTCATAAGGACGCTTTTCTGCAGTCGGCAATTGATCTTGGGAAGCTGGCTCAAAAATATAAGGTACCCTATGTCATTAACGATGATGTGGAGATTGCAGTTGCATCAAATGCAGACGGTGTACATATCGGACAAAGTGATATGGCGATTACACATGCGAGAGAGCAAATTGGGTCGGATAAGATTCTGGGCGTTTCAGTAAAGACCGTTGAGGAAGCCAAGCAGGCTGAAGTTCTGGGAGCGGATTACTTAGGTGTCGGTGCTGTATTTTCAACGACTACAAAGTTAGATGCGGCAGACGTTTCTTATGAGACTTTGTCAGATATATGTTCAGCGGTTGATATACCAGTTGTTGCCATTGGTGGCATCAATGAAACGAATATTGAACAGCTGAAAGACAGTGGCATTTATGGTGTGGCAGTTATATCGGCAATATTGGCCAAGAAAGATATTGTAGTAGCTACGCAAGACCTGTCTTCAAAATGTGTAGCATTATTTTAGAAAAATATGAGGTGACGAATATGAAAAAAGTATTGACGATTGCAGGCTCTGATTGTAGCGGTGGTGCTGGTATTCAAGCTGACCTAAAAACAATTATGGCCCATGGCTGTTATGGCATGAGTGTTATAACGGCATTGACAGCACAGAATACGACTGGTGTTTACGGTATTGAAAATTGCACACCGGGGTTTGTAAAGAATCAACTTGAATGTGTATTGTCAGATATACCACCGGAGGCGATAAAGATCGGTATGGTATCTTCAGTTGCTATTATAGAAGCAATAGTAGAAAAGCTGAAGGCGCATCAATGTACAAATATTGTTGTGGATCCGGTGATGGTAGCAACTTCAGGAAGCCGTCTTATAGAAGATGACGCAATGGATGCACTGCTGACTCAATTGATGCCGATGGCAACGGTGATAACACCAAATTTATATGAAGCAGAACTTATTAGCGGGATGAAGATTCATACTGTCGATGAAATGGTGGATGCAGCAAAGAAAATCGCTGAAACATATGATGGCCATATCCTAATAAAAGGTGGGCATTTAGAAACCGATGCCAATGATCTGTTATATACGGGTGGAGAAATCTTCTGGTTTGACGGTAAGAAAATCGATAATCCAAATACCCACGGCACAGGTTGCACGTTATCATCAGCCATTGCCAGCAATTTGGCATTAGGTCATACTGTAGAAGAAAGTATTCGAAACAGCAAGACATATATTGCAGGTGCCATTGCAGATAAAATGGATCTAGGAAAAGGTAGGGGTCCACTGAATCACGTATACAAAATGAAATAGATATATATTATTATGGCCCTCCCACTTTCGTAGTGGGAGGGCTTTTTAATAGAAAAATTATCCTGCGCATATTGGTCTGAATTGTCTGACAAATATGCTATACTGGTATTATCGGTGGTATGGAGTGTATGAAATGTGGTTTTTTATGTTTCGTCACAAAAATACCACCTTTTTTAACGGTTGATATCACAACATTCTGACATTTGTTTTTTCAAATGTTAGTGGTTTGGCATAAGAGTTGCTTAATATATTATCAAGGAGAGATACGATGCGAGAAAAATTAGTCAAGTTTATTAATTTAGAAGACAAGAAAAATCCTTATACCGATCAAGCCCTTGCAAAACTTTTGAATTGTCAGCGCGAAAATGTAACGACGATGCGAAAGGACTGTGGCATTGGCGACTCCCGAGAACGTCGTAAAGAATTATTGATGAAATCCATGTTGGGCTTCATCAAAGAAAATGCTTCTGTCTCCGAAAGAGAATTGACGCGCTTAGTGAAAGAAGAAGGCTTCAGTATCTCTCGTTATGTTATTCGAGATATGATGAAACAGATTAAAGAGGATGAGATAGAACCAGTTGAAACAAAGGTTGAAATAACTGCCTATGAAAAACTGATTGGCCATGACGGTAGTTTGAAAGCAGTCGTCGACCAGGCCAAGGCGGCAATGTTATATCCACCAAAGGGATTACATACGCTGATCACCGGGCCTTCGGGTGTTGGGAAGAGTGAATTGGCCAGTACCATGTATGATTTTGCAACTGAAAGCGGCATGCTCCGAAATGGGGATGGATTGGTCATATTCAACTGTGCGGATTATGCAAACAATGAACAGCTATTGATTGCCCAACTATTTGGTTATGCAAAGGGTGCGTTTACAGGTGCAGAATCAGAAAAACAAGGACTTGTAGAAGTGGCCAATGGCGGTATTTTATTTTTGGATGAGGTCCATCGATTGCCACCAAAAGGACAGGAGATGTTGTTCCATCTACTGGACAAGGAGATTTTCAGACGCCTTGGTGATTCCGTCGAAAGAAAAGCATCGGTTACCCTTATAGCAGCAACAACAGAAAATGTAGATTCTTCCTTGCTTGTTACCTTTAGAAGAAGAATTCCTATGACCATAGAAATACCATCTCTAGGTATGCGTCCTTTAGAGGAGCGTATGCGTATCATTCGACGGTTTCTATTTTTAGAGAGTTCCAGAACAAATAAACCGATTCGATTACATCAAGACGTGGTTAACGCATTAATGTTATATGATTGCCCGGGGAATATTGGGCAAATTCGAAGTGATATTCAAGTTGCATGTGCAAGAAGTTTTCTGCATATGATTTCAGAAAATAGCGCTCATATGGTGGTTACACTAGATCACGTAACAGACCATGTGAGGGAAGGACTGTTAAAAAATCAGCAGTACCGGTCAAAGCATAAGGAACTCATCAATGAGGAAATTATCGTTTTGCCAGATGAAGAAGATATAAGTTCTTTAAAAGTCGACAGTTCAGATTCAGGGTATGCGATTTACAGGTTTATCGAAGAGCGGCACACAAAACTGTTGAGTAGAAACCTTGAAACAGAAGTGATTAATTATATTGTCGGCAATGAAGTTGAAGATAAAATCAAGAAACATATTCAACGGAATACCAATAAATCATCCCATTCTTTGGTATCGTCTGAGATTGATAGTCGATTGTTCGAAGTTGTTCATCAGATGCTGGATATCGGTGTTGAACGATTGGGTGTCGAGTTGAGCAAGATTCATTATGCGCTTACCATGCATATTGCAGCATCTCTGGAACGTTTAAGTAAGGGTAAGCAACTGGTGAATCCTAATATGAAAAACATTAAGAATAAATATAGAGAAGAATTTGAAGTAGCGCTTGAGATGCTTGAAGTATTGGAAAATACATTGGATATCTTAATGCCTGAAGACGAGGCTGGCTTTATTGCACTGTACCTGAATCAAGCAGGCATAGAAGAAACAGAGAAAGAATCGGCTAAAGTTGCTGTTCTCGTGGCCTCTCATGGAAATGTGGCGCCAGAAATGGCAACTGTAGCAAATAAGTTGTTGAACATTGATCATGCCCATGGTTTGTCCATGCCACTGGATCTTCCCTTTGATGCATTTCTAGAACAGGCATCGACAAAAGTTGAGGAAATCGACGAAGGGAAAGGCGTCTTTATGATGGTGGATATGGGGTCTCTGACAACTCTTGACCGGTTGGTTACCGAAAGGACGAATATCCCAACGCGATTGATGTCTAGAGTAGGAACGATTCAGGTAATCGAAGCGGTTAGAAGAGCAACGTTGCCTGATGCTGATCTGTTTGAAATTAGTGAGTATTTTAGAAAAGACGGTCAAGAAAATGGCCGTAAGGAATATGACTACAGACCACCTGTCATCATTACGAGTTGCATCACAGGCAAAGGATCAGCAAAACGTATTAAGCGAATGCTAAAAGAAAATATGAATACTTTAGGGGATACAAAGATAATTGCGTGTGGTGCAATAGGGAAATCCCTGGAATTGGAAATAAGACAAATGATGAAAGAATTTACAGTAATTGCCGTTGTCGGAACTATGAATCCTCGAATAGACGATATACCATTTATATCTCTGGAATCCATCTTAGATGGAACAGGCATAAGAATGTTAGAGGTTATGTTCGAAGAACGTGGTCGTAAAATGACTCATCACAGAGAGCGATTTAAATCGAAATTCCAATTAGATGAGGAAATGGTGTTTACAAATTATGGAATAGACACCGTCGAAGGCGCCTTAGCACTTATAAAGAAAACTTTTAGGGATAAAAATTTAGTCTTTGATGGCTATTACGACTCTATGATCAATCGTGAGGAAATGTTACCCACGGGCATTGACGTCGGTATTGCTTTACCCCATGGTGAACCTCAATATGTTAAGGAAGCAGGTGCTGTTGTGATTATCCTCGATGCGCCGATGTTGTGGGGAGAAGTTGAGATTGATATAGTTGTCGGTCTTGCCTTAAAAGAGAATTGTATTTATGTTGTAGAAGCCATCAACAATCTTTTCAACAGACGTGATCGCGTAAAAACATTTACAACTTATGATAAGGAAACAATTGTTGAAATGATTCAAAGAGAGGTGGCGTTATATGCATAGTTATGGATACAAGAAAATATTGGTCGTATGCGGTGCTGGAATTGCAACGTCAACCATTGTTGTGAATAAGGTGCGCAACGAACTGTCGTCTCTCGGTATCAGAAATGTATATATCAAACAAGTGTCGATTGCACAGTTGGCAGCGACGGTTAATGGGTATGATTTATTGATTCAAATAACTGGTGCACCATCAGACTACAATATACCGATTGTAAGCGGAGTACCGTTTTTGACTGGAAAGGGACGTGAAGAAGCCCTTCAGGCTATTGTGACAATTTTAGACCTTAATGCAACCTAGTGCATTGAGATAGATCAATTAGGAAAAGGAGGTTTTGCATTGAAAAGTTTTGAATGTATCATTCCAACGAAAACAATCGTTGGTGCAGGTGTCCTCGAAAGACTGACGGAAGAGGTTCAGGGATTAGGTAATAAATGTATGGTGGTTACATACCCGGAATTGATGAAGAAGTTAGGAACACTTGACAAAGTTGAAGCGCTTTTAAAAGAAGCGGGTTCAGAAGTTGTTGTCGATGAAGGTGTTATGGCAAATCCAACAACAACGTATATCAATGAAATGACTGAGACTTTTGTTAAGGAAGAATGTGATTACATTATCGGACTTGGTGGTGGTAGTGTTATTGATGCGGCAAAAGCCATTGCATTCCAAGCGGTAAACGGTGGCAAGTGGGAAGATTTTTTACCAGGTGGCTCTCGAGCAACACTTGAGGATGTAGAAGATGCACTACCAGTTGTTGCGATTACAACGACGGCTGGTACGGGATCTGAAGTAACAAAGTTTGCTGTTATTACCAATGAAGCAACAAAGGAAAAACCAGGTATCGGACATGACAGTTTATTCCCAAAAGTGGCGTTTGTAGACCCGGAATTGATGACGAGTATTCCAAGAGGTGTTACAGCGGCAACAGGTATTGATGTTTTATTCCATGCAATGGAAGCTTATGTATCCAATATCGCAACGCCAATGTCGGATTTATGTGCTAAGGAAGCAATTGAACTGGTTGTCAATAACCTGGGACAAGCGATGAATGATGGTGAAAATCTTGAAGCGAGAGGTGCAATGGCATGGGCGAATACATTGGCAGGCGTAGCGATTTTTCAAGCGACAACTGTTGGAATTCACGGTATGGGTCACCCTATAGGTGGGCATATGAATGCAGCTCATGGATTGACAATGGCAGCCATTGGACCGGCATTTCTTAGAGAAACTTGGGATGGTGATGTTAAACGTCATGCTGAATTGACTAGAATGTTTGGATTTGATGATGGTATTAGTACAGATGAAGAATTGGCAAAGCAATCTGGAGATGCTCTTGAAGAAATCTTAAAGCGATTTGAAGTAAATATTTCTATTTCTGATTTAGGTGTTGAGGAGTCAGACATTCCACAGTTGACGAAGGATGCATTTGGTACGATGGAAGGCTGTATGGTGTCGACAATTAAGGAATTAAACACTGAAATGGTAGAGAAAATTTATAGAAATTCATTATAGGAGGTGGCATTATCGGATTGTTAGTTGGAATTGATGTAGGCACAACGGGTTCGAAGGCCATTGTTACAGATTCGGAAGGGCACATTCTCGGTAGTGGATACAAAGAATATACGTGCACCTATCCAAATCCAAATTGGGTTGAACAAAAAGCCTCTGATCTAATGACTGGCGCTTTTACTGCTTGTAGCGAAGCAATAAAAGCATCTGGTGTAACACCGTCAGACATTAAAGCAATTAGTTTTAGTGCTCAAAGAGCAACTTTCGGTTTAATGGACAACTCTAACAATATTATAAATGATTGTCTCTACGTTTGGCAAGACAATAGAGCGGCATCAATTATGGGAGAACTTCAGGAGAAAATGGATCCTGTAAAACTTTATAACATTGGTGGACAGCCAGTTACGCCGACATTTACATTAGAAAAACTATTATGGATTCAAAAATATCAACCAGAATTATTAGAAAAAACGAAGACACTAATTATGATTCCAGGACTTGCGGCATATGCTTTTGGTGCGGATGAATTAACAGCAGATCAAGCAAATGCATGCTGTAGCAGTCTGTTGGATATTCATACAGGTACTTGGTCGACTGAAATTATCACAACGTATGGTCTCGATAAAAATATTTTTCCTGAAGTGGTTAAACCAGGAACTGTTATCGGAAAAGTCTCTGCAAAAGCCGCAAAGGCATCGGGCTTAAGCGAAGGAACACTTATCGTTTCAGGATCTGGTGATAATCAATGTGGTGCTTTAGGTGCCGGCGTGACCAAAGAAGGAGAAGCGTCTATGTCTCTTGGTACATCAGGCGTCCTCGTAGTCGGTACAGAAAAGCCGTTATTGAAGGATGACATGGCACTTATGGTAGCTAATGCTCTGGTTGAAAATTTATACGAAGCAGAAGCAATTCAACTTGGGGCAGCTAGCAGTTACAGATGGTTAAGAGATACGCTTTGTCAAAGTGAAGTTACGCGAGGCCAAGCGATTAATCAAGATCCTTTTACGTTGATGGAAGAACATGTTGTCAAAAGTCCACCAGGTGCAAATGGTACTGTATTTTTGCCATATTTAAGTGGTGCAGGCTATCCAACGTGGGAATCCTCTTTTGCAGGATCCTTCCACGGCATTCGCTTTAATACGACCCGCAGTGACATGGTCAGGTCAGTTATGGAAGGCATTACTTTAGAGAGTAAGGATATGTACGAGTCTTTAAAAGACAGTGGTGTAAAAATTGATGTTTTGACGATTATAGGTGGTGCGACTAAATCACCGACCTGGCGTCAAATGATCGCAGATATGTTCAAAACAAATGTTCGTACACTTCAAAATCCTGATGCAACACTACTTGGTGCGGTGATATTGGCTGGATATGGTGCTGGTACTTATCACTCCTTATCAGAAGGCGTTGAGCGGATTGTTCGCTTCTCGGAGATTATAGAACCATGTAGTAATCGCTCTGCAATATATGATCAAGTGTATCAAAACTTTAAAAATTATAGTCCAAATATATAGGAGGCAATATGCAAGGAACAGTTAAATTATACAGTCTAGTCAAAGGATCAGGCGTTATTAACGGCGAAGACGGTAAAGAATATAAAGTGAAAATGGATGGTATCAAAGGTACAGGCTTAAAAAAATTGTCAGAAGGTCAATCAGTTAGTTTTGAAGCAGAAGGCGGAAAAGCGACTGAGGTAGAACCGGTATAAGAGAGGAAGTTTGATATGGGAGAAAAGAAATTGCTCGATAAGAGTGTTATTAACTTAAACGTAAAGGCTAAAGATTCAGATGATTTGTTAATGCAAATGTCAGATGTACTTGAAAAGGCAGGTTACGTAAAAAATTCATTTAAAGAAGCAATCATTGAAAGAGAAAAGACCTTTGCAACAGGGTTGCCAACAGACTTTCGAGGAATTGCTATTCCTCATACTTCAACGGAGCATGTCAATGAGCCGATTGTAAGTATTGCGACGCTGGAAAAACCGGTAGCATTCAAAATGATGGGGAACCATGATGAAACCATTCAGGTAGATTTGATATTCATGCTCGCACTTAAAGAAGCACATGCACAACTGGAAATGTTACAAAATTTGATGTCGTTGATTCAAGATCAGGAGTTGCTTGGTAAAGCAAGAATTGCAGAATCAACAGATGAATTAATGGATTTGCTAGGAAGTTACTTCGAATAATAGGGGGAAATGTATATGAAGAGAATTTTAGTGGCATGTGGTACAGGTATTGCAACCAGTGTAGCTGTAGCAAATAAAATTAAAAATATTTTTGAGGATAAAGGTATTGCTGAAAAAGTTCATTTTGATACTTGTTCAGTAGCAGAATTACATGCAAAAGCGCCAAAAGCAGATTTAGTAGTGACAACTGCACATAATTCTAAAGAGTTACCAGTTAAGGTAATTATGGGTGTTTCATTCCTTATTGGCAGAGGATATGAGCCAGTTTTAGAGGAAATAATTGAGTATTTAGAATTGTAAATTGGGGGTAATAAAATGGCAGTTATTAATTATATTGTAGATTTGGGACCAACGGTTATGATGCCAATAATCTTGACGATTCTTGGAATGATTTTAGGAGCAAAATTTGGTAAAGCGTTAAGAGCTGGTCTAACGGTAGGGGTAGCATTTATTGGTCTTAACTTAGTTATTGGATTGCTTGGTGGAAACTTGGGACCTGCAGTTCAACAAATGGTAACGAACTATGGATTGAAATTAAGTGTTATAGATGTTGGGTGGCCTGCAGCGGCAGCAATTGCATTTGCATCAAAAATTGGTGCAGTTGTTATTCCAATTGGACTTATCGTAAACATTTTAATGATCGTTACAAAGACAACGCAGACGGTGAATATCGATATTTGGAACTTCTGGCATTATGCATTTAGTGGTGCGGTTGTAACATTTGCGACAGACAATATTTTCTTTGGTATGTTTGCAGCAGCAATTCATGCAGCGATTACATTGATTCTTGCTGACTGGACTGCTGATGGCGTAGAAGAGTATTGCGGTTTACCGGGTGTATCCATTCCTCATGGTTTGACAGTTGCGTATGTACCGATTGCAATTGTTGTGAATAAAGTATTGGATTATATTCCTGGTATCAATAAAATCAGTATTGATCCGACCTTTGTACAAAAGAAATTCGGTGTATTTGGAGAACCTATTCTAGTTGGAACAATTTTGGGGGCCTTGATTGGTGTATTTGCAGGATATGATGTTAAAGGATTTTTAAATCTTGGTGTAACAATGGGTGCGGCATTAGTACTTATTCCTAAAATGTCTGGTCTGCTGATGGAAGGTCTGATTCCGATTTCAGATGCGGCAGCGGAATTTATTGATAAGAAATTCAAGACGAATTACAAGATGTATATTGGTCTTGACTCGGCTGTAGGCGTTGGTCATCCAACAACTTTAGCAGTATCATTAATTTTAGTACCACTTGCTATTTTCATTGCGATTGTTTTACCGGGCAACGGATTTTTACCTTTTGCTGACTTAGCGGTATTCCCATTCTTATTTGTACTTGTGGTACCTGTAACACGTGGTGATATGTTCAGAACATTAATCGTTGGTATTGTAATCGTCATTATGGGACTTTGGATTTCTACAGATATTGCACCACTAATGACAGCAGCAGCTTTAGACGCTGGATTTGCAGCACCAGAAGGTGCAAAACTTATTTCTAGTATTGCAGATGGTGCATCGCCAGCAGCGTGGCTACTTGTTAAGTTAATGGAACTTAAGTATATTGGTGCAGCTATTCTTTCGGCAATTACGGTGGGGATGGCAGTCATTAATAGAAGAAGAATTTTAAAAGAAGCAAATGCTGTAGAAGGCGAAGCAGAAATGGCGTAAGCGACAAGGAGGACTTTATGAACTATACCTACGCAAAAGATAGATATACACTAGGCGTAACGATACCAGCGATATTGGCATTTTACTTTACAGGTTATAACTTCTTAAAACTATATAGTGGGAACGGCACTGTACTAAATCAATTGTTCTTTGTATTTTGTTTGGTGGCATTTGTCGATTATGCAGTGGCGATATCAAATCCTAAAGAAGTAATTCTTACAAAGGATGAGATTATCATTAAAGGATTTGCTGGGCAACATACCTTTAAAAAAGAAGGGTTAGAAAAGCTCCTGGTAAGAAGATTCTATAATGCGAAAAAGGTATATGTGCGTATTGGAAAAGCCAGCCTTTTGAAAGGACGCTATTGGATTCAATTAGACCACTATTCAGAAGGAGAGCTATTATTGTCGGAGTTGTTGAAAATAGAAGAAGCGTTACATCCGATGTTGGATAAATTCCATAAACGTTCAACAAAAAAGAAGAAAATTGCATAACTGATTAACAAGGCGTCTACTTTATGCATGGCCATGGGGTAGGCGTTTTAATTTTTCCATTCAAGCGATTTTGGGTGAAAGAATCGTCTCTTATAACTTTGCCACACAACCGACCAGTTACACCAAATGAACCAAAAAAAATCTAATGACAGCCAGTGTGTATGAAATGTGTAAGCATTGAAATTACTTGAATGCAAGGGATATAACTTTGGCATGGAGTTTGCATTATATATAGGCAGAGATAAATAGCCGAAGAACTTAGGAGGGAAACGAATGACACTCACAAATGAAAAGAAACTGGAGATATTCCGAAGAATGAGCGTTGCCAGATCATTCGAAGAGAAAGTAAGTTGGTTTTTTGCCAGAGGGATGGTCCATGGAACGACACACTTGTCTGTAGGACAGGAAGCTTCTGGTATAGCATCTGCCATGGCGCTAAGAGAAGATGATCTTGTGTCTTTAACCCATCGTGGTCATAGTCAAATTATTGGAAAAGGCATTGATATCAATAGAATGATGGCAGAGCTGCTTGGTAAGGCAACAGGATACTGTAAGGGAAAAGGTGGATCCATGCATATTGCGGACCTTGCTACTGGTAACCTTGGGGCAAACGGCATTGTAGGTGGGGGCTTAACATTAGTTGTAGGTGCAGCCTTGACACAGAAAGTCAAACAAACGGGTAAAGTCGTATTGTGTACTTTTGGTGATGGCGCAGCCAATGAAGGGACTTTTCATGAAGGTCTAAATTTAGCTTCGATTTGGAACTTGCCAATCATTTACTTTTGTGAAAACAATCTGTATGGCATGTCTATGAGTCAAAAACGCCATATGAATATTGATCATATTGCTGATCGAGCAGGTGCATATGGGATTGAAGGGATTACTGTGAATGGAAATTGTGTTGAAGAGGTGTATGACGCTGTATCAAAAGCAGCTGAAAAGTGTCGCAAGGGAGAAGGACCGGTCCTTATCGAAAGTAAAACTTATAGATGGTTAGGACATTCAAAGAGTGATGCTATGGTTTATAGAACAAAAGAAGAGCTTGAAGAGTGGAAAGAAAAATGTCCAATTACCGGATTTAGACAACAATTAATAGATGAGAAAATAGCGACGGAAGAGGAATTAGAAACGATTGTTAAAGAGTCGAAGGAAACAATTGAAGCAGCGGTAAAATATGCTCAAGAAAGTCCAGAACCATCAGTGGAAACATTGACGGATGACGTATACGCTTAAGGAGGGATAGTATGGCAGAAATAACGTATGCTCAGGCAATCAGAGATGCTATGAGTGAAGAAATGAGAGCAAATCCAGATGTTGTATTTATGGGTGAAGATATTGGCCAATACGGTGGTGCCTTTGGTGTGTCCGTCGGTATGTGGGATGAATTTGGACCGGAAAGAATATTGGAAACACCAATTTCTGAAGCTGCAATCGGTGGGGCGGCGGCAGGTGCAGCTGTAACAGGATTACGCCCAATTGCAGAAATAATGTTTATGGACTTTTTAACAATAGCCATGGATGCCATTGTTAATCAAGCAGCGAAAATGCGGTATATGTTTGGTGGTATGGCGAAAGTACCGATGGTTGTTAGATGCCCCGCAGGCTCAGGAACTGGTTCGGCTGCGCAGCATTCACAGAGTTTAGAGGCGTGGTTTTGTCATGTACCGGGGCTAAAGGTAGTGGCGCCTTCGACTGCAGCTGATGCAAAAGGATTGATGAAAGCAGCGATAAGAGATGATAATCCAGTCATTTTTGTAGAACAAAAATTGTTGTATAGAACAATTAGTGAAGTACCTGAAGAGGATTACATTGTAGAAATTGGTAAGGCAAACATCGTTAAAGAAGGAACCCATCTTACGGTGATTACTTATGGACGTATGCTCCAAAGAGTTCTTGATGCAGTTGATAACATCGGGGAAATGGGTAAGGATGTTGAGGTAATTGATCTTAGAACACTATTACCATTGGATAAAGAAACACTTGTGGGAAGCGTAAAGAAGACTGGACGCGCTTTGATTGTGCACGAAGCCGCTAAAACTGGTGGTTTAGGTGGTGAGTTATCTGCCTTGATCTCTGAAAGCGAAGCTTTTGATTATCTAGATGCACCGATTATGAGGCTTGCAGGTAAAGATGTGCCAATTCCATATAATCCGAACTTGGAAAAAGCTGTCGTACCAAGCCAAGATGAAATTGAAGAGGCAATCATCAAAGCCATTACAAAAGGGTAGGTGACAGGATGATGATGAGTCGTGAAATAGTAAGAGCAACACCGGCGGCGCGAAGAGTCGCAAGAGAAGAAGAATTGAACCTTGCAAGCATCATTGGAACTGGTGCTGGGGGGAGGATACATCTCGAGGACGTATTATTGGTATCTAATGAAGTGACACGCATTACACCGCTGGCAAAGCGAATTGCTTATGAAGAAAATATTGAAATAGACACACTGATTGGCAGTGGGTATAAAGGCAAAATTCATAAAAGAGATCTCGTTGAAGGTTCACCGAAAACGACTGGATATGAAACAAAGGTGGTATCTAAACTTGA
>Ga0070725_10000438_pt1 | contig 29233 bp, 23 predicted proteins | sample tdDd002_FD_69781 | JGI IMG/M metagenome (GOLD analysis project Ga0070725, IMG submission 69781) | Marine sediment microbial communities from the Atlantic coast under amendment with organic carbon and nitrate - tdDd00.2 | ecosystem: Environmental > Aquatic > Marine > Coastal > Sediment | place... | reverse complement strand
TTGCGTTGGAAGATTTAAGAGCAAAAGCGGAAGTATTTAATGAAATGCATCCGGATGTCGAATTTAATTTTGAAGAGATGGGGACCTCGCAAGTATATAGTAAGTTAACGACATCACTTGCTTCAGGTATCGGATTACCGGATATCGTAAGTTTAGAGGGTGAGCAAATGGCTAAGTTTGGAACAAAGTTTCCAGAAGCATTTGTAGATTTGACAGATGTCGTAGATACCTCTAAATTCTTACCACTTAAAGTTTCAGAAGTAACGGTTAACGGAAAAGTAATGGCGTATCCATGGGATGCGGCACCAGCAATATTATTTTATAGAGCGGACATATTTGAAAAAGCAGGTGTAGATGCTGCATCGATTAAGACGTGGGACGACTACATTGAAGCAGGTAAAACAATTGATGAGAAATTAGGCGTTAAGATGTTACCGATGGCCTATTCAAGAAGTGATACCATGTACAGAATCATAATGATGCAACAGGGCAGTTTCTATTTTGATGCAGACGGAAATACAACGGTTAATTCGCCTGAGTCAATAAAAGCGATGGAAACAGTCAAGGCATTTTATGATGCTGGCATTACAGCGAATGACATTAGTTGGGACGACAAGATGATTTTACTGAAAGACAGTAAAGTTGCCTCAATAGCAGAAGCAATCTGGATGGTTGGATCCATTAAAGATGCAGCACCTGATACAAGTGGAAACTGGCGCGTAATGCCATTACCGACATTGGGTGGCAAGACTTATACAGGATCGAACGGTGGCTCATGTGCAGCAATTCCACAAGCGACAAAATCTAAAGAAGCGGCGGTTAAGTTCTTAGAATTTGCCATGACAGACGTAGATGGATTGGTAAAAGGATTCCAAGATTATGGTCTATATCCATCATACATCCCTGCCTATGATGCAGCAGAATTCTCAGAAGGCTTAGAGTTCTTTGGTGGACAGGCAATTTATGAAGTGGCGAACAAAGCAGCCGTTGATATGCCAGAAGTAAATTTCACTGAAAACTTTGCAGAAGTACTGGATAACATGAAAAATGCAGTCAATCAAGTTCTCGTTGAGGGCAATGACCCGACTGAGACATTGGAAAAGTTCCAAAAGGATTTTGTTAATAAATTTGGACAGTAAGCAGTAGCTATATGTAGAAACTCTCCTTGGTATAGAGATGTGCCGAGGAGAGTACTTTAAGAATTTAGGAGAGTAATGTGGAGAGCCAGAAAACAACACGCACAAATGATCGACAAATAAGAAATACCATATTGGTGATTATATTGCCTATTATACTCGAGAGTGTGTTCCAAGTCTCAGCCAATGTTGCTTCAACTGCGATGGTAGGGCGTCTCAGTGCTATTGATATATCGGCCCAGGGTATATGTTTCAGCATATCGGGTGTGGTATTGGTTCTCGTAAAAGGACTTTCTATAGGAGCGGCGCTGTATATATCGAGAGCTTATGGTGAAAAAGATTTCAATAAAGCACGCCAATTATTTGTCAGCGGTGTTGTTGTTACTGTTTTTCTTATGATACTGGTCATAGGGTTGATATTAGGATTTGCGGGGTATTTCTTTAACTTTATGACCGACAATCATCAAGTCATCGAAATCGCTTTGCAGTATATCCGGATTTTGGTTATCGGTATGCCGTTCGTGGCAATTACGAGCTTTGTTACAGCTGCACATCAGGGATTTGGAAATACGAAAACACCTATGGGTATAGCCATTGTTATGAACATCATCAATATTGTTTTAGGCTATTGTTTAATATTTGGCATTGGAAGCTATGAGGGGCTAGGCATTTATGGTGCCGGAATTGCACTGGTACTTGCACAAGTCACATCTGGTTTGCTTGGATTGTTTTTAGTTTTCAGGAAAAAGGGACTCTTTGACCAATGTGACAAAAGACGGGATAGCTTGATCAGTCAGATCAAAGATATGGTGCGACTAAACCATATAAAAGTCATTTATCAAATGGGTATTCCAGTATCAGTAGAAAGTATCTTTTGGCAACTCTCTGCTATTGTAATGAGTAAAATCATATTGTCCTATGGACAATCCCACTTTGCCGCTTATCAGCTTGGCATCCAGGCTGAGACCTTGACGGAGTTACCTGCTATTGGATTTGGTGTAGCAGCTGTGACCCTGACATCTCAGGCAATTGGAGAAAAAAATCACCAGCTCTTTACCCAGTATGTAAGACATCTAGTCAAGTTGTCTTTTGGTATTAGTGTTGTTACCTCGTTATTGCTAACGATATTCCCGAAATTCTTTATGTCTGTTTTTACCCACCATGAAGCCTTGCAGGAAATAGGCATCATGTATATATTTGTCATGGGTTTTATACAAATACCGCAAAACTTATCGAGGATATACAATGGTGTCATCAGGTCCTGTGGTTACAAGAATACACCAATGTACATTGCAGGTGCAGGCATTTGGTTGTTTAGGATTCCGTTGGCCTTACTGATTGCATACGTTTTAAAATGGGATATCCTTTTTATTTGGTTATGCATTGCAGTTGACCAATTGGTGCGGTTTGTATTAAGTGTCATGTTTTATAAGGGCAAGGGTATCGAAAGCTATTTAGTAGAAAATGAGAAAGAAAGATATGTGCATTAAGCATCACTGAAGAAAGGAGATTATATGTCAGAGTCAAACAACAACAGCAGTATTTTTGGAGGGTCCTTTTTACATGGTGCAGATTATAATCCTGAGCAGTGGCTCCACTTACCAGAAGTACTTGAAGAAGATATTGAATTAATGAAAAAGGCCAATTGCAATGTTATGGCCGTAAATATATTTGGTTGGTCTTCTATAGAACCGGCCGAAGGGCAGTATCAGTTCGAACAACTGGATCGCGTAATTGAGAAGTTACATGAAAATGGCATTAAGATTATATTAGCGACACCTACAGGCGCCCGACCAAACTGGTTGGCAAAGAAGTACGAAGAAACAAATCGGGTAACGGAAGAGGGGAGTCGATGTAAACCAGGTTTACGTCATAACCATTGTTATACTTCCCCAATTTTCAGAGAAAAGGCAAAAGAAATTGTAACACAGCTGGCTAATCGCTATGGCAATCATCCGGGCATTATCTTGTGGCATATTTCCAATGAGTTTGAAGGGGAATGTCATTGTCCTTTATGCCAACAAGCCTTTAGAGAGTGGTTGGCTGAAAAGTACGATCATGATATCAAGAAATTAAATGTTGCATGGTGGACGACGTTTTGGAGTCATACCTATTCCAGCTTTGATGAAATAGACAGTCCATCAAAGATTGGTGAACATTGGGTACATGGACAAAACATTGATTGGAAGCGTTTTGTTACCCATCAAACAATTGATTACATGAAAGAAGAAATTGCAATCATAAGGAAAATCACACCGCATATCCCATTAACGACAAATACCCATGACTATGTTCATTTAAGTCGGGGCATTAATTACTGGGAGCTGGTGAAACATATAGATATTGTGTCATGGGATAACTACCCTACTTGGCATACTAATAGCGCAAAAAACTGGGAAACAGGGGCGCGTTCTGGCTTTATTCATGACATCAACAGAGCATTAAAAGGCGGACAACCTTATTTGATGATGGAAAGTTCACCGAGTGCGACAAATTGGCACCCGGTGGCTAAGTTGTTACGGCCAGGCATGCAGAATCTAGCGGGCATCCAAGCTATCGCACATGGTTCAAACTCCGTACAATATTTTCAGTGGCGAAAGAGTCTGGGCTCTTTTGAAAAATTTCATGGTGCAGTTGTCGACCATTACAGCACTGATCAAACAAGAGTTTTTAAAGAAGTATCCCAGTTAGGTGCAGATCTAAAGGCGATTCATCAAATGCTTGATACGCGAATAGAAGCCAAAGCGGCCATTGTATACGATTGGGAAAATTACTGGGGTATAGAGGACACGATAGTACCGAACAACGATCAAAAGGCCTATTTTGAAACCTGTGTCAATCACTATAAGCAGTTCTGGAAAAAGGGGATTAGTACAGACGTTGTTTCGATGGATGTAGCGTTTGATCAATACGACATTGTTGTTGCGCCGATGCTATACATGGTCAAAGAAGGTGTCGGAGAGAAAATAGAGGCTTTCTGCCAAAGGGGCGGCATATTTATCACTACATATTGGAGCGGTATTGTTGATGAAAGTGACCTGTGTTTCAGAACTGGGCGACCTGGTCCGCTTCGAAAAGTACTTGGTATTTGGTCAGAAGAAATCGACGCGCTTTACGAAGGAGAGCACAACCAAATCAGAATGCTCGGAACTGAAGAGCTGTACCAAACGACATTATTCTGTGATTTGGTTCACTTAGAAGGTGCCAAAGCCCTTGCTGTATACGAAGATGATTTTTATAAAGGCCGTCCTGCACTTACACAAAACACTTTTGGTAAAGGGCATGCCTACTATATCTGTTCAAGAAATGACCCAGCCTTTTTTGATGACTTCTACGAATCTATATTTAGAAAACATCAAATAAGCTCCGGTTTTACGAGTGACTTACCTGAAGGTGTCAGTGTCAGCAAGCGATCGAATGGACTTAACGATTTCTATGTCATTCAAAATTATTCAAAACATGTTCAGTCCATTTCATTACCTGATGAAGACTATATTGACTTGCTATGGAAAGAAGAGGTAAAGAAGCGTCTGGAAATAGGAGCTTATGGCTACCGCATATTGAAAAAACAAATAGGGGGATCTTATGTCGACAGTATCATTAAAGAATGTTAAAAAAGTCTATCCAAACGGATTTGAAGCTGTAAAAGGCTTTGATTTGGAGATAAAAGATAAAGAATTTATTGTCTTAGTTGGACCATCGGGATGTGGTAAAACGACAACGCTTCGGATGATTGCAGGGCTGGAGACAATTAGTTCAGGAGAATTATTCATCGATAAGGATATGATGAATGAAGTAGCGCCGAAAGATCGAAATATTGCCATGGTATTTCAGAATTATGCGTTGTACCCACATATGACGGTTTATGATAACATGGCATTTGGTTTGAAACTAAGAAAAGTGGCAAAAAAAGAAATTGATCATAAGGTAAGAGATGCCTCAAAAATACTGGACATTGAGTACTTACTCGATCGAAAGCCAAAGATGCTTTCAGGAGGTCAGCGACAAAGAGTGGCATTAGGACGTGCGATTGTAAGATCACCAAAGATATTTTTAATGGACGAACCATTATCTAATTTAGATGCAAAATTACGTGTGCAGATGAGAACCGAAATATCGAAATTACACAAGAGATTGGATGCCACGTTCGTTTATGTGACACATGATCAGACTGAAGCAATGACAATGGGGACGCGAATTGTAGTAATGAAAGACGGTGAAGTGCAGCAAATAGATTCACCAGACAATATGTACAAGAAGCCGGCCAATGAATTCGTTGCATCGTTTATCGGCAGTCCGGAGATTAACATGTTTAAAGGAGTGGTCACGGAACAAAGCAATAAAATCGGTGTCCTTATTTCAGATGAGAAAGGTGACATGTTTATTGGACTGGATGAGGATAAAAGCAAGCAAATAAAAGAAAAGGGCTATATTGGCAAACAAATATCTGTAGGAATGCGTCCCGAAGATATTAAAGAGTTTCATCAGCACGAACTGACTGATGATATGACCCAGTTTGACGTCACTGTTGAAGTGGCTGAAATGATGGGGGCGGAAATATATATTTACTTTATGTTTGGCGGCAAACAAGTTATTTCAAGAGTTAAGGCTTCAAGCCAATTGAAAGTAGGCGATACAGCGCAATTAAGAGTAAAAGGTAGACGCTTACATTTATTTGATAACGACAACGGACTGGCAATTTTAGGATAAATAGTAACAACCCTTAGGTAGAAGACACGCTGTACTCAGTGTGTCTTTTGCTGTTGTCTTGTTTAGAACGCGCCTCGACTTTATTAATAAGGACAATCGAACTTACGACCAATAACATACCAGTCATCTGTTGCATAGAGAATTGCTCTTTGAAAACAAAGAAACTAACAATCGCTGTCACAACTGGTAACACATTAATATACAGTGAGGCCAATTGAATCCCAATTACTTTCATTCCTTCGATATAGAAGAGGTAAGCGAGAGCTGATGTGCCAATTCCAAGAAACAATAGATTAAGAACAATGATCAAAGCGTTGCTACTGGATGTCAGCGTTGACAGGGCTAGTTGAAAATCTTTTATGGCAGTAAGACCAAGAACAAAAGTGCCGGCTGTCATCTGAAATGTCAGTGACGTAAAACTACCATATTTATCTTGTAACTTCGTTGTCTGCATTGTATAAGCAACCCAACAAATGTTTGCCAGTGTCATTAGTAAAATACCCCATACGGCATTGGAAGCAAAGAGTTCCTTTGGACGCATATCTAAAACAAGATAGACGCCGAAAATTGATAACATGGATAAAAAATAAGTTGCTAGTGCACATCTTTTCTTTGAAAATACTTGCTCGGCTATAAGGGAAAAGATTGGTACCAGTGCACATAAAAGTGCTGCTAAATTGGCAGATAAATATGTAAATGAAAACAATTGAAAATAAGAATACAAGGAAAATCCAAGCAAACCAGTGATGAAAATATTTTTATAATCAACGCGCTCAAGTGTTTTCAACGAGGAATCTTTTTTTCGTTTTTGAATAAGGATAAACCACATGAAAAGTGACGCGATGCCATATTTTATAAAAACGAGACTAAAGGTTGGAAAGATTCCAGATAAGTATTTCAAGCTTATAAAATTGATGCCCCACAAAAATGCTGTGGTGAGTAACAGTAAATGTGCAACTTTTCGCGACATATTTCCTCCAATCCTATTTTACTTAGCTGATGTCAGTGGCTTATTTTGAATTTGTTGAGATGCATCTATTTTATTAATCAATATAATTGAGACAATGACAATAATCATACCGATGAGCTGACGACTGGTCATTAATTCCCTGAAGACAAAATAGCTCGCCAGTGCCGTAATTATAGGAATAATATTCATATATAGTGACGAGAGTTGTATACCGATTCTTTTCATCCCTTCTATATAGAACAAATAAGCGAATGCAGAGCTACCGATTCCAAGGAATAAAAGATTGCCTATAATGGTCGGTGTATTATCGCTTTGGCGCATCACTTGTATTGCACTATTTATATCTCCAGAAGCAGTTATTCCAAATATAATGGTGGCAACTGTACTTTGGTAAGTCAGCATCGAAAGACTATCATACTTTGTTTGCAATGTTCTTGTAATCAGCGTGAATAGAACCCAGCATAATATACAACTCAGCATTAGCAAAATGCCCCACAGTGCTTGGGATGAAATAGCTTCAGTCAAGGACATATTTAAGACCAAGTACACTCCGTAGAGTGAAACAGCAGACAAGATATAAATTGTCGGATGAACACGCTTTTTATAATAGAACGATTCAGCAGGTATAGATATTATTGGTATGAGCGCACAAAGTAATGCTGTCATGTTTGCTGAAAGAAATTTAAGTGCGAAGAGCTGAAAGATAAAATATAAGACATAGCCAATTATACTGGTTATAATGACTTGCTTGTAATCTTTTGGATCTAATTGCACGAATCCATCAGTTGAATTTCTTTGATAAAGTAGAATACACCATAATAATATCGATGCAATCAGAAAACGAATAAAAATTAAGCTGAATGTTGGAAAAACATCAGTTAAGTATTTCATACTAATAAAATTGATACCCCATAAAAAAGCTGAACCGAGCAACATCAAATGTGCCAATTTTCTCATGATAATGCCTCCATAACGAATAATTTCAAATCAAGTGTATCAGAATTCATAGGAAAAATAAACGCGTTTATTTGCATATAAGAAAGTATTTTGTTGGGAAATAGATAGAAGATTTGATATAATTAAAAAGATGCACATCGTTTAGGTACATCGGAATAAATGAGAGTGGTGAAGTAAATGCTTAGTGCATATATAAAAGCCCTTACACTGATATTTTTGGCAGAAATGGGCGATAAAACACAATTGATGGCGATGACCTTCGCAACAAAATACAGAGTAAGAGATATTTTGATTGGCATAGGAATCGGCGCTTTCTTTAATCATGGCTTAGCCATTATGCTGGGGTCATTTTTACAGCAAGTGATTCCTTTTGATTTGATCTATTTAGTAGCAGGTGTAGTCTTTATTTTATTTGGATTGTTTTCACTTAAACTAGACGATGAAGATGTGGAGGAGTCGACAACAAAATATGGGCCGATAGCAACGGTCAGTTTGGCCTTCTTTATTGGTGAACTAGGGGATAAAACCCAGTTGACGGCACTCACCTTGTCGACGAGTCAAGGGTATCCTGCGCTCATTCTGTTAGGAACGGTCTCAGGTATGGTGTTGACTGGACTATTAGGTATATGGGTCGGCATTAAATTAGGTAACAAGGTTCCAGAAATGCAACTTAAAATTGGTGCGGCAACGATATTTATGGTTTTTGGTATCGAAAAGTTAGTGGCATCAAATTATTTTACGTCGTATAGTACAGTGTTTATGGCTATTATTGCTATAAGTGTGCTTATATTTTCAATGCGTACAAGAAAATTTATTTTGGATTTTAAACACGCATCGTCGGCATATGCGACAATGGCAGAAAAATTACACCAGCATTTTAAAGTATTGCAAAAGGGTGTTGATGACTTATGCTTAGGAGCAGATGCTTGTCATGGTTGTGATGGCTCAGCATGCCTGATCGGATCCTTAAAGATCTTGATACAACTGGGTATTGATCACGATTATGATGAAGCTGCTATTAAGACTTTTAAAGTAGAAGAACAACTAATCAAAAAATTTGATAAGCGACAGATAGAAGAATTATTGAGTTATATTGAAAAGGAAATAATGAGTGAAAAGACTTTGGCAAACAATCCTTTTGTTTTGAAGGTCAAAGAATTGCTGGAAAAAGCAGATGAGTCACTTTAATATATTGGAGGATGAAATGGGAAAATTATTTGGTACAGATGGTGTAAGAGGCGTTGCAAATGAGGAATTAACAAATGAATTAGCTTATAAACTGGGTCGTTTTGGCGCCCATGTTATTACAAATGGAAAAAAAGGATCTACGATTATTATAGGAAAAGACACGCGTGTTTCAGGTGATATGTTGGAGTCGGCACTGCTTTCTGGTATTTTATCAGCAGGGTGTGACGTCGTGAAAGTTGGCGTACTACCAACACCGGCTATTCCAAAATTGATCAAGCATTTTGGGGCTGATGCAGGTGTTATGATTTCTGCATCCCATAATCCGGTTGAATTTAACGGTATCAAGTTCTTTAATGAAAATGGCTACAAGCTAACAGATGCTATCGAAGAAAAAATTGAAGATTACATTTTAAATGATAAGGACTTGGCACATAATCCAAGTGGCACGGAGATTGGTCGAAAGACAGAAGTGTTCAAGGCGATGGAGATCTATGCTGATGAAGTTATAGAAACGATTGAAGGTGATTTAAGCGGCTTGAAGGTAGCCATCGATGCTGCGAACGGTTCTGCTTTTGAAGTGGCAAAGCACGCACTTGATAAATTAGGTGCTGAAACGCTGGCAATCAATAACGCACCAGATGGATTCAACATCAATAAGAACTGTGGTAGTACACATCCTGAAGGTCTTTGTGAATTTGTGAAAACACATAAAGTTGATTTGGGACTTGCCTTCGACGGAGATGCTGATAGAGTGTTGGCTGTTGATGAAAAAGGTGTTCTAATCGATGGTGATAAAATTATGGCAATTTGTGGAACGCATATGGCCAAGAACAACGAGTTGACGAATAAAACGGTTGTATCGACAGTTATGTCAAACCTAGGATTGGATATTGCCTTGAAGGAAAATGGTCTTGAAGCTGTAAAGACAAAAGTTGGAGACCGTTACGTACTTGAAGCGATGAAAGAGGGACAATTTGCTCTAGGTGGAGAACAGTCAGGACATATTATCTTCCTTAATCACAACACAACAGGTGATGGTCTGTTAACAGGTGTACAATTGATGAAGGTCATGAAGGATACGGGCAAAAGTCTTTCTGAGCTAGGTAGTATCATGGATACATATCCTCAGGTACTTCTAAATGCCAAAGTAGCAAATGCCAAAAAACATGGCTATCTTGACAATGCAACGATTAAAGCAGCAATTGAAGAAGTGGAAGCTGTTTACAATGGTCAAGGTAGAGTATTGATTCGTCCTTCTGGCACTGAGCCACTTGTACGTGTTATGATTGAAGGAAAAGATCAGTCGCAACTACAAGGGCATGCGGAGCAACTGGTTGCTTTGATTGAAAAGGAACTGGGATAACACTATAAAGAAAAAGAAGATTTAGCTGCAATGGATGACTTATGAAAAGTTGTCTATTGCAGCTTTTTTATATGGACACATTAGCGATAAGAGAATGTCGATTAAAATTATAGCCGTTTATTTTTGACAGGAAATCATTATTCTTATCATAGATTACAAAAAAACGGGTATATAAACATCAGAGCACTGGAGAAGGAGTAAAGGAGTTAGGTGATTATATGTATTTCAATCGAGAATTAAGTTGGTTAAAATTTAATGAACGTGTTTTAAATGAAGCTTTAAATACACATTTGTCTGTGATGGAACGCTTACAGTATAATGCCATATTTTCATCTAACTTAGATGAGTTTTTTATGGTGCGCGTCGCATCGATTAAAGAACAAATGAAAGCCGGCTATCAGGTGGAAGATGATTCTGGTTATACACCTGAAAGACTGTTTGAGGAAATTCATCAAGAAGTGACACAAATGATTGATTTACAGCATAGACTGACTGATGATTTGTTGGATGCCTTAAAAGATGAAGGGATCAAACTGGTCCGACAAGAGGCGTTTGATGAAGCCTTGTTAGAGCAGATGGCGGCGTACTTTAAAAAGGAATTGTCACCGGTTCTTACGCCGATGGCCGTTGATATTAGCAGACCTTTTCCTGTCGTTAAAAATAAAGACCTCTATATTGCATGCAAATTATTGGTTTCAAACGAACACAAGTTAGCGCTCGTTCAGGTACCTTCTAGCTTAGACCGGTTGGTATCGTTTAAAACAGAGGATCACTATGAATATGTTTTACTAGAGGATATTATTATGACTTTCCTTGGTCAGCTGTTTAATGGCAATGAAGTTATTGATTCCAGTGTCATGCGGCTTACACGAAATGGCGACTTGGACTTTATTGGAGATAACGCAGATGATTTGCTGATGGTTATAGAAGAAGCGGTCAAGAAACGTCAGGACGGAGAGCCAATTCGATTGGAACTGAGTGATACGTGTGACCAGTGGATTGTTGACCAGTTAAAAGAAATATATAACCTTCCTAATAGTCAGCTCTACAGCATACCAGGCATCATGGATTTGACTTTATGGTTTGATTTTAAAGGAAATTTGGGTGATCACAGGAGAGTGTCTAAGTACAAACCAAGAAAAATGCCTTACATGCATAAAAAAGATATATTTAGAACGCTTTCAGATGAGGATGTTTTTATCCATCATCCCTATGAAAGTTTTGACTACGTGGTAGATTTTGTCAAACAGGCGAGCAAAGACCCCAATGTACTGGCAATTAAACAGACCCTTTACCGGATTGATGGCGTTTCATCGATTGTTAAAGCGTTGGGTAAGGCGGCGGCTGCAGGTAAACAAGTCACAGTCTTGGTAGAGTTGATGGCGAGATTCGATGAAGAAAACAACATCGAATGGGCAAAAAAATTAGAAAGTAAAGGGGTTCATGTTGTCTATGGCGTTTACGGTTACAAAACCCATTCCAAGATAACACTTGTTGTTCGCAAAGAAGGGAAGAGTATTAAAAGATACGTCCATCTAGGGACTGGTAATTATAACAGTAAAACAGCAAAGCGTTACACTGATATGAGCTACCTAACCAGTAATGAGGATTTTGGTGAGGATGCATCACAGTTTTTTAACATGATTTTTGGTTTCACCAATGCCATAGAGACTGAGGAACTATCAGTTGCACCTTTTGGTTTGAGAGAAAAGATCTACGAATTAATCGACAACGAAATCAAGCAGGTTCACCATGGACATGAGGGATCGATTATCGCCAAAATGAATTCACTGGTTGATAAAGAGGTGATCGACAAGCTTTATGAAGCGTCATGTGCTGGTGTTAAAATACACTTGATTGTGAGAGGGATCTGTACCTTGGTACCAGGCGTAAAAGGTCAAAGTGAAAATATTATCGTCAAAAGCATTATTGGAGAGTTTTTAGAGCATTCAAGAATTTACTGTTTTCAAAATGGCCATCATCCACAGGTCTATTTATCAAGTGCGGACTTGATGACAAGAAATTTGGATTATCGTATAGAATTAATGTTCCCGGTGCTGGACAAACATGTCAGTAACCGCATTCAGCAGACACTAAAGCTGTATTTGGGCGACAATATTGAATCTTGGTATCTGGATGAACATGGAGATTATTATCAATCTGAAATGAGAGATAAATGGGTTTGTGCCCAGGAAATACTGAAATCAATAGATTACGATGATGACAAATCATTTGTAAGAGCGTTACAAGGAAAATTTTAGATGAAAAAACAGCCGTTACAAAGATACTGTAACGGCTGTTGCTTTAATTGTTTTCCGATGAAGTCTCGTCATCTATTTTTATTGTTTGTTGATACCAATCCAATATTTTTTGTACGGTTTCATCAATAGTGGTAATATGATGCTCAAATGCGTAGTCGATCTGATTGGCTTTATGTTCATAGAGCGGATCATAATAATTTTTCATTAATTCCACGGCAAGTGCGTGATACTTTGCATCAAACATCATTTCCAAGTATTCATTTACCTTTTTTTCACCGACGTATTTACCGAGATATCGAATGGCTCGTTCCATATCCTGTTCAAAGGTAGGATGTTTCGTGTAATCCTCTATCAAAACAGTGGCTCTGAAATCATAATCTGCCGTTAGGTTGATGTGAATACCTGTCTGCATTTTCTCGTGAATAGCCGCTGGTATAAAGACTTTTCCGATGCGACGGCTTTCAGCTTCGACAAAATAGTAAGGGGAATCCTGTTCAACGATGCGATGATAGATGTAGGATTCGAATGTTTTGAGACTGCTACCTTCACCAAGACCAACACCACCAAGGATAGACCCTCTGTGATTGGCACCGCCTTCAAAGTCGATAATAGGAAGATTGTGCTCCGCCAAGGCCTCTAGGATATGTGTTTTTCCGATGCCTGTATTTCCATGAAGCACAATAAACGTTTTCTCTTTTGCAAGTCGATCTAACTCATCTAGAATGAATTTTCGATAGCCTTTGTAGCCACCTTTCAGTAGAAATACACGCTCTCCCATGCCATTTAAAAAAGAGGCAAGGGATGTACTTCTATAGCCGCCTCGGGCACAGAAGAGGGTAACAGGGCATTTGGTTTCTTTCTTTACGGTAACAATTTGCTTAAATAATTCTGGTAGTTTAGCTGCAACAAATTCTACCCCGCGCTGTTTCGCCTTATCTGGGGACTCTTGTTTATACATTGTGCCTATAATGGCCCGTTCCTCATCAGAAAAAAGCGGTATATTAATTGCGCCTTTAATAGTCGAATGATTATATTCAGATGGACTACGAACATCTATGAACACTGAATTTTTTGGTGCTTCACTATATGCAATTGGTTCAAACATGCTCATCACTCCTCGTTATGTATTTTATTGAACAGTTTATATTCTACACCTATGTAGCTGTTTTTACAAATTCTCAGTGGTATATTTTACAAATTGATGACAGAATCGAAGAAATCATAGGCATATATATGGCTATATGTGGTATACTGATTTTGGACGAATGGAGAGGAGGCTTTCTATGCGTGAAAAGGAAAATTAAATACAAGCGCCAGAACTGCAGTGTGCAGTTGACGAGGGCAGAGTTTATCGAAATTTCGGCGGGTACTCTGCGGTATGTCATTACCGATAAAGGTTCTACAAAACTTAGAAGTGATTTTAAGGACAAAGAGAACCGGATGACCAATACTAATTACGTGTATAATAGACGCTAAGGATAGGGTCTATTTTTGTGTTTTTGAAACAAATTATCGAGAGTGAAACAATTCGTCCTAAGCAAATAAGTAAAACAAAATAAAAATAAAATTTAGGAGCGTGATACTATGTGTGGAATCGTAGGATATATTGGAAATAAGCAAGCAGTACCAGTATTAATGGAAGGATTATCAAAATTAGAATATCGAGGATATGACTCAGCAGGTATTGCTGTATATGACCAAGGTGAGTTGGTTGTTCGAAAGTCACAAGGTCGTTTATCAAATTTACAAGAAGAAATTGGCTCAATGTACGATGATACATTGATTGGTATTGGGCATACAAGATGGGCGACACATGGTGCACCATCAGTGGTGAATGCACATCCTCATACAGATATGTCAGCATCAATCGCTGTTATTCATAATGGCATTATCGAAAATTACATGTCAATCAAAGAATGGTTGATGGAGGATATCGGTATTGAGTTTAAGTCAGAAACAGATACTGAGGTTATTGCCCATCTTGTTGGTTACTATTACGAGGGTGATTTACTTGACGCTGTTAACAAAGCTGTGGCAAAGATGGAAGGTGCATACGCCCTTGGTATTATTGCTAAAGAAGAGCCGGACAAGATTATAGCAGTACGTAAAGACAGTCCGTTAATCGTTGGTATCGGTGAAGAGGAAAATTTCCTTGCATCGGATATTCCTGCGTTATTAAAATATACGAGAAATGTTTACCTGATTGAAAATGATGAAACAGTTGTATTGACCAAAGATGACATCACAATTTACAACGAACATGGACAAAAGGTTGAACGCGATGTTTACGAAGTAACTTGGGATGTTGAATCTGCAGAAAAAGAGGGCTTCGAACACTTTACGATCAAAGAAATCCATGAACAACCAGAAGGGGTTCACGCAACGCTTCACAGAAGATTGACCAGTGAAGACATCATCGATATCGAAGGAGTCAATTTAACTGCTGAAGATCTTAAGTCATTTAACAAGGTTTATATTGTTGCTTGTGGGACCGCTTATCATGCGGGACTTATTGGAAGATATGCGATTGAAAAGTTCGCAGGTATTCCTGTAGAAGTGGATATTGCCAGCGAATTCAGATACAGAGACCCATTTATTGATGACAAGACTTTATTCATCGCCGTATCTCAATCGGGTGAAACACTAGATACCTTACAATCACTTAGAGAGGCCAAGCGTAAAGGTGCAAGAATCCTGAGTGTGGTAAATGTTGTTGGGAGTTCGGTTGCCAGAGAATCAGACGATGTGTTCTATACATGGGCAGGGCCTGAAATCGGTGTAGCTTCTACCAAGGCTTACACAACTCAATTGACTGCCTTCTATTTACTGGCTCTTAGATTCGGTTACTTAAATGGTCGTCTGCCAAAAGAAACATATGAAAAAGTGTTAAACGGATTAAAGGAAATCCCTGATCAAATCCATACGATCTTAAAGAACTTAGAACAAGTTCAACAGCTTGCTGATGAGCAGTTCAACAACGAGAGTGTGTTCTTTATGGGTAGAGGGGTTGATGTTGATACGGCATTTGAAGCATCGCTTAAATTAAAGGAAATCTCATATATCAACTCATTTGCAATTGCCGCTGGTGAACTGAAGCACGGTACGATTGCATTGATGCAAGAAGGAACTCTTGTTGTGGCTGTAGCGACACAAGATAGACTATACGATAAGATGCTTTCTAATATCAAGGAAGTAAAAGCAAGAGGCGCTTATGTAGTGGCTATTGCCAAAGAGGGTCATACAGAAATCGAAAAAGTGGCTGACAAAGTACTGTTCATCCCAGAAACACTTGATGAATTGGCACCAATCTTAAGTGTTGTGCCATTACAGTTATTTGCTTACTACGTATCTCTGGCAAGAGGGAATGATGTTGATAAGCCAAGAAACCTAGCGAAATCGGTAACGGTTGAATAGGCATTTTGGAAAGATATAAATAAAAAAATATTATGAATGGTTTTCCTAATAGCTTAAGGCTAACAGGTTGGACCATTCTTTTTTTATCAATAATTCCAAAACCACTCTTGACTGTAAAGTTGCTGTACAGACTAAAATAAAAGTAAGAGGGCATGTTAGAGAGTGAAAGGAAGTTTGATGATTAATACAATAAAAATTACTGGTGCGAAGGAGCACAACCTAAAAAATGTTTCAGTGGATATCCCTAAAAATAAGTTGATTGCCATTACAGGACCATCTGGATCAGGGAAGTCTACTTTCGCTTTTGATATTCTTCAGAAGGAATGCCAAAGGCAATACATGGAGTCTATGGGCATGGTTACGGATGGGATGAACAAACCCCATGTCGAAAATATTGTCGGTTTATCACCGTCAATAAGTATTTCTCAAGGCATCAACAACAAGAATCCACGATCGACGGTTGGGACGTTTACAGAAATCCTTACTTACCTAAGACTGTTGTATGCAAAGTGTGGAAAAAGCAGTCAATCTTTGACCATGGCCCATTTTTCTTTTAATAAATCTGAAGGATTTTGTGAGGACTGTCATGGCATTGGTGAAGTAAACAGCATAGATTCCAAGGGACTTGTCAACGAGAATTTAACGGTTGCAGAAGGTGCAGTTTATTTGTGGAAAGGTGTTATGGCATCCCATTATGTCAATGTACTAAAGAGTGTTGCAAGCCATTACCAGCTCGAGTTTAACACGGCAAAACCAGTAAAAGAGTTTAATGATTTGGAGCGACTCATCTTTTATAAAGGTGTAAAATGCGATGAGTTTTTAGCGTTATATCCTGATGTTAAAACACCAAAACGGGTGTCCGACGGCTATTTTGAAGGTATATTGACTTATTTAAAAAAGAAATCGGCTGAAAATATTCGCAAGGGATCAATGAATAAAACCATCGAAAAATGTTTTGTAAGGTCCATATGTCCTACTTGTAATGGTTCAAGGTTAAATAAACAGGCCAGAACTGTTACCGTAGCGGGTAAAACCATCGTTGAAGTGTCCATGTATACCCTTGATGAGTTGTTGACTTGGCTTCATTCTCTCAATGATGTAATCAAGCCGGAAATGATGCAAATCTATCAGTCATTGTCAGCGGACCTTCTCAAAAGAACAACAAGGGTGCGGGATATTGGTCTAGGGTATTTGACTTTGGACCGTATGGTAAAATCTTTATCGGGTGGAGAGGCCCAAAGACTTCGCCTGGCCAATTTGTTGGATTCAGGATTAACGGGGGTTCTGTATATTCTTGATGAACCAACTACAGGATTGCATCCCAATGATACAGAGAAATTGTTGAGTACATTACGTTGTCTTGTAGATATAGGAAATACGGTGATTGTCATTGAACACGATATGGAATTTGTAAAAGCATGTGATTATGTATTGGATTTTGGTCCCCATTCAGGAGTGGAAGGTGGCCAGATTGTCGCAGTTGGCACACCTGAGGAAATGATGTCTGCATCAACGCTTACTGGGCAATATTTGAGAACACATCCTGATGTCAGGAGACAAGAAACAAGATCTACAAACCATATGCTGACGATCAAAGGCGCTTGGGCACATAACTTAAAAGGTATAGATGTAAATATTCCGTTGAATCAACTGGTGACATTTACAGGTGTTTCCGGATCTGGAAAATCGACATTGGTGTTTGATGTACTATCGAAAGCTTTTAATGGACAGCCAGTAAAGGCTAAAGGCGTTGGTGGAATAGAAGGAATTGAAAGAGTCATTGAAGTGACCCAACAGCGGATCGGTAAATCCTCTCGTTCGACTGTGGCCACTTATACAGATACCTATACTTTGATTCGTAGCATTTATGCCAATCTCAAAGAAGCAAAAATGAGAAAGCTAAAACCAAGCAATTTTTCCTTTAATGTAAAGGGTGGCAGGTGTGAGAAGTGTCAAGGACTTGGCACAATTCCACTGGACATGCATTTTCTAGATGACATTGAAGTCGAATGTCCGGACTGTAAGGGGAAACGATTTAGTGAAGAGATTTTATCGGTGACCTATAAAGGATTCAATATCTCTGAAGTTCTCGATATGACGGTTAAACAAAATATGGAAGTATTCAAAGACAATAGTGATGTCTATCACCGCTTGGAAGTCTTAAGTGAAGTTGGCTTGGATTACTTGTCATTAGGTCAGTCAACTGCCACGCTTTCCGGCGGCGAATGTCAGCGTATAAAAATTTCAAAAGAGCTTGGGCGTACAGGTGGTAACAAGATGTTGTACTTGCTAGATGAACCGACAAGCGGATTGCATCCCAGCGATACAAATAAATTGATCGCGCTTCTTAAAAAACTGGTACAAAAAGGAAATTCGGTGTTTACGATTGAACATTCCTTGGAAGTCATCGCCATGAGTGATTGGGTCATTGACTTAGGACCGGAAGGAGGCGTGAATGGGGGTAGGATAGTTGCAGAAGGTACCCCATATGAGATTGCATTAAATGAAGGCAGTTTAACCGGTCGATATTTGTTACGTTAAGGATGATGGTATAAAGGGTATAAGGTGAATAGATGTTATCGAGGAAGTTGACTAAGGAGACGGACATGAGACTGAAATCATCCCTTGCCCACAGAAATATCATCATCTTAATCTTATCGATCTTGCCGTTTTTTATAGGGATTGGTCTGTCTGTGTATCATAGTGCGGACACAGAGTATTTTAGTTCTGCAATAAATGTATCAGGGTCTCAGCGTATGAGAACCATGTTGATTTCCAATTATCTTCAATCCTATTTGGATGCCAATGAGCGACAGAACATCGGCGAAATGGATATGTACAAAAGCATTGTATCCGATGAAATTGCAACCTATGAAAAGTTCTATGATGCATTGAAATACGGTGACGACGAAGTAGGACTGAAGGCAAATGAGTTTGAAGATATAGTTATAGATTTAGCTGGCTTTGAAAGTGGGTTTGAAAAATATATCGCGGCCTCAAAGCGGGTGCTTGAAAGTCCTGAGGACCTGACAAGTTTGTCTTATGTAATGACGCATGCCATGGAGCTTAAAAATAATTTTGATGTTGTAACTGGGCAGTTTCAGCGGCAGAACGACATATATATCACTAATCAACGCAATATTGATATAGCATTGATTACTTTTGGTGCGCTGATTACCATTGCCGGTATCGCCTTATCCGTACAAATACGACAGAAGGAATACCATGCGCATTATGATTATTTGACGCATCTCAAGAATAGACATAGTCTCTTTGATGATATTGTGGGACTGGATGTAAAACAGTGTTCGACAGTCTTTATTGACCTCAATAAATTCAAGGTAATCAATGATACGTTTGGCCATAAAATCGGGGATGAAATATTGATAGAAGTGAGTAAACGGCTTGTTGATGTATTCGGAGCCCAACATCTCTACAGATATGGTGGCGACGAATTTATAGCGATTTTAGAACATGCAAAAAATGAAGTTTCGGCAGAGTGTATTGCACAAAGGGTCAACAGTGTAAAGCGTTTATTATCTGAACCGATTGTAGATACCCATCGACGAAATCATTTCGCAGGTCTTTCAATGGGGATTGTATCTAGGGAGGTTGGATTAGATAACTGGGAGCAAATGATTCATTTATCAGATGAATTGATGTATGACAGCAAGACGATTACAGGGAATGTTGTCATATGCCATTCGACACAAGAGCTTGATGATCGCATTCGGTTGTCAGAGATGATTGACGAGATTTTTGTCGATAGATTGATTAAACTTAAATATCAACCAATCCGTTCTCTTTGTGATGATCAGGTTCGGTTGTACAATGTCACAAATCTATGGAGTATAGAAGCGGATCATGTTGAGGCCTCAGAGTTCATACCATTACTAAAAAGAAAAGGCTATTTAACAGAAGTTGATAAAAACACTTTTGTTGAAGTTGAAAAGAAATATCTTGAAGAGGAAGAGTCGGGTGACGATAATGAGTCACTTCACCGATATATCATCAATTTATCAGAGGATTCGTTAAGAAATATCAAAACCAATGGTGTATTTAATATGGCTACACAGATGCAGATGCCAAAAGAATTGGTAATCATAAAAGTTCATGAAGAGCTTCTAAACGATTCTGTGATTAAGGAGTCTATTGAACAATTGGCATCACTCGGATTTTCTGTGGCGGTTGATAATATAATCTTGGATGTCTCTCTTCAAGATACTGACAAATATGAGCATATAGACATGCTGAAGATTGGCTATTCGTTGGCTAGGGCACTTTTGGAAAAGACGGAAACCAAAAGAATCATGGTCGAATTCATCCGCATGTTTGTTTCTATGGGGAAATCGGTTATTATTGAAGGTGTTGAACGAGAAGAATTGATGAAGATCATGGAGGCGTATTGTTTACAGTCTCATGGCATTCCTATTTTATATAGCCAGAAGATCGTCGAGTAGATTGACTTATCGTATAAACAACGATATATTAAGAGGACTATAGAACCATTGGAGGGACCATGGCGAAAAAACAACAAGCAAATACGTTGTTTAATTATAACAACATAGAAAAAATGAATAAGAATTTTATGTATCAGAATCTTCAACGGAGCAAATGTTTTAACTCTAAATTTGATTTATCAAAATTCGACTATGTCAGCTTCAGAGGCGCACATTTAAAATCATGCTCTTTTGTTGAATGTAGTTTTAAAGGCACCGAGTTTATCGGCACGAATCTTAAAGGCAGTAACTTTAAAAAAGCAATATTTGAAAATGCTGTTTTCGAAGGAGCGCGTCTCAACGATGCGAACTTTGAAGGGGCAATATTTATTAATACAATATTTGTAGGATCGACTGTGGAAGATGCCAAGAATCTTGATACTTCACAAGCTGGTATCCGTCTGTATAATGAGATGCCCGCACTTGAAATTAGTGAGGCCCTAAGAGCTTCTGTCGAGAAAATTATGGCCAATGATTTTGTAAAAAGATCTAGAACCTTAGATACAAAAGACAAAACGATGAATACCATTAGTCTGATGATATTATTGGAAACATACGATGAAGCGACGTTGATTAAGGGATTTGAAGTCATGGGCGATTATATTGATCGTGATTTTTACGCCTTAAGCTATATCACGAAACTTATTGGAAAACTTATTAAAGAAGAAAAAATATAAAGAAAATAGATGAAAAATTGATCTTACAATCGAACTCACCTTGGCATTTAAAAAATGCTTGAGGTGAGTTTTTTTATGTCATAAGGTCATCTTCGAATGACCACAGATTTTATGGGTATGATACCAAGAGATAGCAAAGAGGAATGATGAGTTGTTGGGAGGATTTCGCATGCATAAACACATTAAGAACAATGTTACTTGGATTGGTAAAATCGATTGGGAGTTAAGGACATTTCACGGTGAAGAGTATTCGACACATAGTGGCTCCAGTTATAATTCTTATTTAATCAAGGAAGAAAAAACAGTGCTGATTGATACTGTTTGGTTGCCTTTTGCAGATGAATTTGTAGAAAACTTGGAACAGGAAGTGGACATCAATACCATCGATTACATTATCGTCAATCATGGTGAAAATGACCATAGTGGTGCCTTGATTAAACTAATGGAAAAGATTCCGAATACGCCAATTTATTGTACGGCAAAGGCTGTTGATTCTTTGAAGGGTCAATATCAAAAAGACTGGAACTTCAATGTGGTAAAGACAGGGGATACACTGGACATCGGTAATGGGAAATCTCTTGTATTCGTTGAAATGCGGATGTTGCATTGGCCAGACAGTATGGCAACTTACATGACAGGGGACAACATTTTGTTCAGTAACGATGCATTTGGTCAGCATTATGCGTGTGAACATCTATTCAATGATTTTGCAGATACCTGTAAACTGAATGAAGAAGCGATGAAATACTATGCGAATATCCTGAATCCATTTAGTCCGATTTTAAAGAAAAAACTGACCGAAGTCCTGGACCTTAATCTGGATATTGATATTATTGCAACCAGTCATGGTGTTGTGTGGCGTGACAATCCAATACAGATCGTTGAAAAGTATCAACAGTGGTGTGACAACTATCAAGAAAATCAAATTACAATAATCTACGATACCATGTGGAACAACACAAAGTTGATGGCAGAAAAGATTGCTGAGGGCATTCGAATGGAAGATCCATTGGTTGTTGTTAAGTTATTTAATATTTCCAAGACTGATGAAAATGATTTGGCGACGGAAGTCTTTAAATCCAAAGCCATTGCCGTTGGATCGCCTACAGTCAGCAATGGGGTATTAAGATCGCTGATGGGCTTCATCTACTACTTGAAGGAATTGAAGTTCAAGAATAAAAAAGCGGTGTCTTTTGGATCTTATGGTTGGAGCGGTGAGTCTCCAAAAGTCCTTGCTGAACTTCTTGAACAAGCTGGATTTCAAATTGTAGCAGATAGCCTACGGATTAACTGGAAAATGACAGAAGACGGTCAAGCACAAGCGCTAGAGCTCGGTAGAACCATAGCGAAATAAATAGAAGCGTATAACTGTCGAAAGATGATTATACGCTTTTTTATGCTTTGAGATGAATTTATGGAAATACTTAAATCATTTGATATAATAAACATAGGATTATTATAAAATGATGGGTGATGAGGATATAATGAATAGAATAAAATTTGTTGAGATGATTACAAGTCACTATTTTACAATGGAAGAAGGACGCAATATCCAAAGCAAAGGATATGAGACGTTTCCTATTGAAAAGACACAAATGGTTATTGAAATGAAACGTGATGACTCAAGAGTTGCTCTGGCGAGCTATTTGCTGGAGGAACGGAATAAAGATGATTGGGGCTTCATAACAGAAGAATTTGCAAGTTGCCTGATTCAAATGCTGTCAACGAATCGTGATATTCCAAATTTAGACTCTATTCCAATAGATAAAATTGAAGCACTTTATTACACTATGTTAGAAGGGTTACTTGAAGCAGCATCTTTGGATTGTTATGATGAACAAGCTGCAAAAGCCCCTTACGTAGCACATATGGAAGACCTTCGGAATTTTTTTATGACCTTTATGGACATCAAAAAATTAAATAAGGAATAACTACAAAGTAAAAGATCGACCATCGTGAAGATGTTCGGTCTTTTTTGATATTACGGATTCTATTTAAGAATGTTTACAAGTCTAATGACTCATATTCCGTTCTTAAAATAGAATAGATGATTTGATCGAGGTAACCTCTCGCGGATTTATAGTTTTGACGTAAAATCCCCTCCTTGATAAATCCCATGGATTCATAAAGTTTAATGCCAACTAGGTTATCAGGGTAGACATCTAGCCAGAAACGATTTGTCGGTAAATCGTCAAAAGCATGTTTGATGATTGCAGTCAGGGCTTCGCGACCATAGCCTTGTCCTTTTCTTGTAATAGCAATGCGACGCAGTTCGAATATCTCGGATGTTCTATTGATGTGGTTCAAACAGTAGCCGACAATTTCGTCTGTCTGTCGCTCCCTGAATAAAAGCAGTTCATGGTCAGGATCATCAATTTCTGATGAATGTTCTTGGGCAGTCCCTTGCCAGATATAATTTCGATTGTCTGGATGGTGTTCAATGTCGATAATGTGATTTATGTCTTTAGGTGTCGCTGGGATTATATGTAAGCGTTCTGTCGTAATCATAAATAAGCCTCCTTTTTTACATTATACTCAATTTTTTAAAAAAAGTTTTAAAAATCCCCTTGACTTAAAGTTAACTCTAAGAGATATGATGGTCTCAAGTTAAGAGTTGGAAACGGCAAAAAATATTGTCGCATTTGAGAAAGGGGTAACAAGAATATGAAAAAATTAATCGTAATTACAGGGGCAAGTTCTGGATTTGGAATGGCGATGGCTAAGGAATTCGCAGAGGATGGCTACCCATTATTATTATTGGCAAGACGTGTCGAAAAGATGGAAGCATTGAACTTGCCGAGTACAATATGTAAAAAAGTAGACGTTACAGATAGAGTTGCATTTGAATCAGCAGTGAGAGAAGCTGAAGAAAAGTTCGGCAAGGCAGATCTTATCGTTAACAATGCAGGTATGATGTTATTAGGTGATTTGGGCTCACAAGATCCAATGGAATGGCAAAAGATGATGGATGTCAACTTGACTGGTGTGATGAATGGTATGCAGATCGTGATGAATGACATGAAGGAAAGAAAATCTGGCACGATCATCAACTTGTCGTCTATTGCAGGTTTAAAGCCTTTCCCAAATCATGCTGCATACTGTGCGACTAAGTACGGTGTGACCGGTATGACTGAAGTTGTCAGAGGCGAACTATCAGCATATAATGTAAGAGTGTTATCGATTTGTCCAGGGGCTGTTGGAACTGAGCTACTTGGCCATACAACGGATCAAGGAATCATCGATGGCTACAATGAGTGGAAAGAAGCAGTCGGTGCTGTAAATATTACTGCAGCAGACGTTGCAAGAACAATTAAGTACGCTTATCAAATGCCTCAATCGGTATCGTTAAGAGAAATTATAATAACAGATACAATGCAAGACGCTTAGAAAGGATGATGCTTTATGTGTATTAGGATAAAGGCGGTAACGGAAGCGACAGGACTGACCTCACATACTATTCGTTATTACGAAAAAGAAGGCTTGTTGCCACCGATTACGAGAGATAAAAATGGTATTCGTTGTTTTTCAGATGATAATTTATATTGGCTAGATTTGGTAATTTGTCTTAAGAAGACAAAAATGCCAACAGATCAAATCAAACAAATAGTCGAACTCAGTCAAATTGGAGATGAAACGATACCTGAGCGAAAAGCAATTTTGAAAGCACATAGAGACAAAATAGATGCACAAATAAAGGAACTGGAAGAAAGTAAAAAGAAAGTCATGAAGAAAATCGATTTTTACGATGGACTTGGTGAGTGTTAATAGTGAAAAGCAGAGGCGTCGCAATTAGAACGGAATGTTCTAGAGCGACGCCTTAATTTATAGTTCGACTTGTATCATCAGTTCGCTGACATAATCGCTTTCTGAAGTGGATGCCCACATGTCCACAAGTGGAATGAGGTAGGCATCACCGGTAATTCTATAGTTGTGGGTATCGATATAATTCATGAGATACGCAAAAGTATCTTCAGTAGAATAATAAGGCCCTTTGTGAAGGCAGCGCACATAGTAGGAACCAGGCACCTCTGCTAGCGGATAGTCATCGAGACGATCACTCATCGAATCGAAAACATAGCTGTAATGGGTGAACCTGTGGGCAAGCAAATCGTCCCTACTGATACATAAGCCATACTTGCTGGCGATGGAACCGTAGGAAATCGGTGAGTTGTCCAGGACTTCTTTAAGGGTTTTAACTGCTGTTTCATAGGGGGAATGATTGTCGTAGTTTAACGCTACCTTGCATATTTGAACGGGCGGGAAATAGTCGACTTTGACATCATCGTAAAATTCCACCGTTTCATAAGCGGCAATCATTTGAACCCGTTTATCAAGAACAATCCTTAACTTTTGTAGTGCCTCAATCTTGGCGTCAATTGTATCTATTTGATTCAAGAAGAGGGAGATGCTTTGTTTATGTGAGGGATCATTCATAAATTCTTTTATGGCTTTTAGGTTCAGTCCAGATTCTTTAAGTGTTAATATAAGTTCCAGTTTTTCCATATCTTCAAAGGTGTAATGACGGTAGCCATTTTCTTCAACGAGGGATGGTTTCAATAAATCGATATTGTCGTAGTAAATAAGTGATGGTCTTGATATGTCAAATCTCTTTGCGACTTCTCCTATTTGAAATTTACCTTTCATAAAAAAACCTCCTTGACTGTAAAGTTACTGTATAGTTTATTATACCATGTATAGACGAATAATTAAATTGAATCCGTTATTTATGGGTATCGCCAGTATTGTTGGTGGCCGTGATTTTTGCTGTGCTATAATTAGTGTTGAGAGGTGAGTTCATGAATAAGAACATAAAATACATTGAGTATACCATTGACTTAGTGGCGATTTTAATTGTAATCGAAAGTTTTTTAAGATTTTTAGGGCTTATTAACATCAATCGGTTAATGAGTAGAAATATAGATATGGTTTTTATTGGCGTTCTAATAATAGATTTGAGCCATCGGTATTACAGGTCATCCAATAAGCAACATTTTATAAAGGAAAACTGGATTGAGTTTATAGCACTCATTCCATTTTTACCAGGATTTCGATTGTTCAGGATTGTTAGGATCATCAGAAAATCACGACTAAAAAATTTCTTTATGTTCGTCCATAAAGTGTTAAAGGCCCATTCCTTGTACTACGTTATTTTGGTTGTTTTTTTGCTGGCGCTGGTTGGAGGTGGCTTGCTGTTTAAAGTGGAAGGTCCAAGTGGCCTTGAAACTGTCGGAGATGGTGTTTGGTTTGCATTTGTTACCATGACGACGGTAGGCTATGGCGATTTTACGCCTGCAACAAGTGGAGGGAGAGTTATTGCCATTCTGCTGATGCTGATTGGTATAGGATTCTTAAGTGTATTGACAGGGACAGTGGCATCGGTATTTACCAATAGTGCCAAGCGTATAAAGGCGAGAGGCAACAGCCAACACGTTGATATTTCAGATTTAGATGTATTCCAAAGAGAACAAGTCATGGATTATGTCACATATATTCGGGACAAAAAATAGAACCACGAGAACACAGAAAAACTGCGACTCGTGGTTTTCTTAATAAAGTGGTTTTGCTGGACCAATTTCCAGTGGATTATCTTCATAACTAATCCAATCGCTGACACTGCCGACATAGAGCTTAACATTGTAGCCAAGTTCGTTCAAAATGACAAAGTTGAGTGCGCCGTCGATGCCTGATCCACAGTATGTAATGATTTCTTTGGTTTTGTCTATATGGCTAAAGTTACTTGCCAGTTTTGTTGGTGGCTCTAGTTGACCGTCAGGTGCGATATTTTTTTTCCAATGGACATTTATTGAACTTGGGATATGGCCATTTTTAGAATAAAGAGGTTCATAGGCACCGGTGAAGCGCTTTTCTTCTCTGGAATCCATTAATATGGCACTATGGCTGTTGATTGCCTGTTTTACATAGTCCATGTCACAAGAGATTCGTCTCCTTGTGTTGACGATAATCTTTCCGTTTTGCTTAAGTCGAGGGAGCGCCACTGTAGTCGGATATTGAAGCTTTTGCCAATGTTGATAACCGCCATTTAATATGTATACTTTCTCAAAACCGATTTTTTTTAATTGCCACCAAGCTCTGCCGGAACTATAGGTTTGATCATCATAACAAACAATTGTAGAAGTCATCGTTAACCCAATGTTCTCTAATTTTTTGACGAGGTCAATTAGATCGGGCATTGGTCGGGCACCGCCATGAGCCCCTTGCTTACCGGATAAATCGCTGTTGATATCCAGGAAATGAGCATTTTGAATATGGTCTTCCCCATAGGCTTTGGAACCATAGGTGGAATCAAATAAATCAAAGCGACAGTCAAGGATAAAAAGTGATTCGTCGTTTAAACGCTTGTTGAGCCAATTACAGTCTACAAAATTCTTCATAAAATCCCTTCTTTCATATTAAGTGTATCAATTATTGATAAAGTTTCAATAGCCTTTAGACACTTGCGCTTATAAAAATTAGCGGTACAATAGATACAAGACATTTTATGGAGGATGAAAAATGAAATACTTGATTGTCGGAACAGGTGGAACAGGTGGTAGCATAGGAAGTTTTCTTGCAATGGCTGGTAAGGATGTCACATTTATTTCAAGGGGTAAAAACCTGGAAAGATTCAAAGAAGAGGGACTGTTCTTTAAATCAGGCATCAAAGGGGACCATCAAATTAAAAATGCACGTTTTGTGTCTGAGGAGGAATATACTGAGAAAGCTGACGTGATTTTTGTTTGTGTAAAAGGGTATTCTGTTAAAAATATCCTATCTATTATTGAAAAGGCCGCACATGAAAAGACGGTCATCATACCGATTATGAATGGATATAATATGGGGGCGACAATTTCAAGAGACCTTAAATTGGGCCAAGCTCTTGAAGGCTGTATTTACATATCGGCATTTGTTGAATCCCCTGGGACCATTGTTCAGCTAGGACCATTATTCAAAGTCGTATTTGGGCAGACTGAAGGACAGACTGTAGATAGAAGTATACTTGAAGCAATTAAAAATGATTTGGCTGATAGTGGTGTTGATACAACGCTATCTAGCGATATACAGAGAGATACCTTTAAGAAATTTACGTTTATTTCGGCCTATGCTGCTTGTGGCGCATATTATGATATAACTGCTGAAGGGATGCAAGGCGATACCGAGTATCGCGTTACATTTATGGATCTGTGCAAGGAAATTGAAGGAATCGGAAAAGGATTAGGCTTAAACCTAGACGTTGATATCGTAGAAGCGAATTTGACTATTCTTCATTCTTTAACACCAGATACGACAGCTTCAATGCAAAAAGATATGGCGGCAGGACGAAAATGTGAAATGGACGGCCTTGTGTTCCAAGTGATTCGCTTAGGGAAAAGCCTTGGAATTACTACGCCGGTTTATGATAAAATCGGAAAACATTTTGGATTTGAAAAATAATTGATGTAGTCTCTTGACTTTCCATTTAGGGGAGGGTTTATACTCACTGTAGAGGCCTCTAAGAAAAGGAGAAAAGCAATGTTTAAAATAGGATTATTCGCAAAGTTAAACAAAGTATCTGTTAAAACCCTTAGATTTTATGATGGTAAAGGGCTGCTTAAACCTGCAAAAGTGGATGCAGACAATGGTTATCGCTATTACAGTGCTGAGCAGATGGTAACACTAAATAGAATAATGGCATTAAAAGCACTTGATTTCTCTCTGGAAGAAATTTCATATATCTTTGATGAAGATGTTGATTTTGATCAGATGTTGGAACTGAAAATCATCGAATGTCAAAATCGTATAGTCGACGATAATGAACGGTTGAGTAAAATGAAGTTGCTGAAAAAGCAACTCAAGGAGGCTGAAGATATGTCATACGATATTATTATTAAAGAAAGTGAAGCATTGAATGTAGCAACTTTAAGAGACGATATTCCGTCATATGCCGAGCAAGGTCATTTATGGATTGAATTAAGCGAGTATATTGAGGCCCAAGGTGCTAAAATAACAGAACCTTGTATGGTCATCTATCATGATTGCTCTGAAGCAAGAGGTACTATCGATGCAGAAGTGGTGGAATCG
>Ga0070725_10000437_pt1 | contig 29325 bp, 26 predicted proteins | sample tdDd002_FD_69781 | JGI IMG/M metagenome (GOLD analysis project Ga0070725, IMG submission 69781) | Marine sediment microbial communities from the Atlantic coast under amendment with organic carbon and nitrate - tdDd00.2 | ecosystem: Environmental > Aquatic > Marine > Coastal > Sediment | place... | reverse complement strand
TGGTTACACCAGAACAGTGCCCCCCAGCCTTTACCGTTAAGGCCGGTTTGCCAATGGTTAAAGATTTGCTTGAGCTGAAGGAAATCAAATGGCGCTTTGGTCCATTTGTCCCCATTGGTGTAATCGACTTTAAGATGGTGGAAGTTAAATACCATCGAAAGCTCTTTCCCCTCTTGAGACGAGTATTGCTGACAATGCTCTAGGGTGGTCGATGACATTTCACCTACCGTTACACTGCCATACTTTTGGAACACCGCTTCACTGATCTCTTGCAAGTACTCATGTACTCTTGGGCCATCGGTGTAAAAACGGCGACCATCGCCACTATCATCACTTGGGAAGTCTTGCTGCTTAGAGATAAGGTTGATCACATCCAAACGGAAACCATCAACTCCTTTTTCAGCCCAAAAACTGATGATCTCTTTTACTTCACCCCGTACTTGTGGGTTTTCCCAATTAAGATCGGCTTGCTCTTTAGCAAACAGGTGCAAGTAGTATTGATCGGTGGCGCTATCGAGCTCCCACGCACTGCCACCAAATTTTGACTGCCAATTATTCGGGATTTCACCTTTAACGGGATCTTGCCAAATATAGTAGTCACGATAAGGGCTGTTTTTATCACCCAGCGCCGATTGGAACCAATGATGGTGCGTTGAGGTATGGTTAACCACGATATCCATGATGATACGAATGCCGCGTTGATGCGCCTTGGCAAGCAGTTCATCCATATCTTCCATGCTGCCGAAATCCGGATTAACCGCGTAGTAATCCGAGATATCGTAGCCGTTATCCACCATTGGTGACTGGTAAACCGGCGTTAACCAAATCGCGTCGACACCCAGCTTTTGTAGGTAGTCCAGCTTAGAAATGATCCCTTGAATATCGCCGGTGCCACGACGTCCACTGTCGCAAAAGCTTTTAGGGTAAATTTGATAGATGGTAGCGGTACGCCACCAATCTTGTTGTACTGCAGTCATTTCAAAGCTCACTTACTAATGAATGATAATAAGAAAAGTGGGTGGCAAGCAGAGCGCTCACCACCATTTACGTTGTTACGATTAGATTGATTAAGAGCGGAGCTCTACATTATGCGCTCGCAGGAGAAAGTTCACCTTTGCCTTTCGCTCGCTTGTAAAGGAACAGAGTCAGCGTAATCGGCACCGCGATTGCCACCAGCATCGCCATTAGGAAGATAGTCCAGTATTGCGGTTGAATAGAAAGAATACCCGGCAGGCCACCGACACCGATGCCGTTAGCCATCACACCCGCACTACCACAAATCGCCGCCGCTAATGCCGAGCCAATCATGGCGCTGAGCATTGGGAACTTGTATTTCAAGTTGATGCCGTACATCGCAGGCTCAGTCACCCCTAAGTAAGCCGAGATAGCCGCAGGAACAGAAATATCGCGCTCGCCTTCTTTGCGGCTGATCATGATGATACCCACAACCGCAGACGCTTGAGCGATGTTAGACAAAGCGATCAACGGCCAGATTGGTGTACCGCCCATTTCTTGCATTAATTGTAGATCTACTGCGTTGGTGGTGTGGTGCACGCCAGTAATAACCAGAGGCGCATACAAGAAGCCAAACACCATCGCGCCCAGCACCGCAAAGTCACCCGTCATGGCTGCTTTTGCTGCCATCGCGACACCATCACCCAATACGCGACCGAAAGGACCGATTAGTGCGTGAGCCAAAATCACAGAGAGGATGATAGAAACAAACGGCACTACGACAAGGTATAGGTAAGCAGGTACGATACGCTTCAAATTGGTTTCGATGAACGCCAATGCCATCCCCGCCAACATCGCCGGGATCACCTGAGCTTGATAGCCGACTTTTTCAATCACAAACAGGCCAAAATCCCACACCTCTGGTACTTGCTTACCAATCATGTAAGCATTCATCAGCTGAGGAGAAACTAAGGTCACCCCGAGCGTGATACCCAAGATAGGCGTACCACCGAGTTTTTTCACGGTCGACCAACAAACACCAACAGGTAGGAAGAAAAAGATTGCTTCGCCAATCAACCAAAGGAAAGAGTGTACCGTGGCCCAAAACTGACTGATTTGCGTCAGGGTCTGGCCATCAAACATTTTGATGTCACCAATCACGTTGCGGAAACCTAAAATCAGGCCGCCGGTAATGATCGCTGGCAGTAGCGGAACAAAGATTTCAGCTAGGTGAGAAATGCCACGCTCTAGGATATTCATATTCTGACGAGCGGCTAATTTCGCGTCATCTTTCGAGGCTTCACTTTTACCCGACTGGGCGATCAGCATCTTGTACACATCATCTACTTCAGTACCAATCACGACTTGAAATTGCCCTGCATTGGTAAAACAGCCTTTTACCATTGCAAGCTCTTCAAGTGCGACTTTGTCTGCAGCGTCCGTATCGTTTAACACAAAGCGAAGACGGGTCAAACAGTGACTCACACTGGCGATATTATCGCTTCCCCCGACTAGCTCTATAAGACGCGCTACGTCTTGACTCGCTATCTTACTCATATTGTCATCCACCCTATTGGAGTTGTGTTCGTTGTTATTTTTGGGACTGTTCCCATATCTGCCAATTATAATGCCAAAAGCATTTATAAATAAAAATGGGAACAGTCCCACAAATTGAACAAGATCACATAAAAAGTGTAGGAAGCATTAACACAATTGTCGTTAAGACTTGATCGGCTCTTGGGTGATATGTTGAATGCCACAGCCATCAGAAAGCTGTTTTATCAATAAGTTAGCAGACTTTTCTCCCGCTTGATGATAGCCAGGGTCAATGCTAAAGGTGTTGGGAAAAAGGAAGGAAAGCAAAGGGTTATCCCCTACGCCCGTCACACGGATCTCTGTGCGCCCTAACTCTTGCAAACGTTTGATCACCCCCAGCGCTAATGAGTCGCTGGCACAAACAATCGCTTGGGTCGCGTCGGTTAAAATAGAGTCCACCAGCGCATAAGCACTTTCGTGGCTCAACTCACCTGTAATTGAGCGTGCTTGCATCCCGCGCTGTTCACACCAATCATGATACGCCGCTAAACGCAGGCGACCAGTGGTAGTGTCGCTTGGGTCGACTCCTAAATAGGCAATATCTTCAATACCTTGAGCGGTAAGATGCTCGAGCGCCGCCACGATCAAGGCACGGTTATTGTAATTGATCGACGAAATATTTTCGGTATCCATCGCTATCACTACAATGCGTTGCTGCCACTTTTCCAACATGGCAATGTCGCACCCAGTAAAGCCAAACACAATCACCCCGTCAACATTGCGACGTTTGAGTACTTCGAGGTGTTCATTGGTTTTTTGGCTGCAGAACTGGCTTTCCATGATCACCACATCGTAACCAGCGCGATATAAGGTCGATAGCATGGCGCTTACCACTCGGTTTTCCGATGGTGAGTCCAAACGAGAGATGATCACCCCAATCACTTTTTGGCTGCCACCACGCATTGACTGAGCCGACTTCGACGGCACATAACCCGACTCTTCGATCACCTGCTCGACTTTCAAGCGAGTGGCCGGTTTGACTTTTGGGTCGTTGGTTAGCACTCGCGAGACGGTAGATTTACCAACGCCCGCCAGCTTAGCGATATCAACAATGGTGAGTTTTTTGCTCATAAGGACTGGGTTCTAACTTAATAAAAACAATGAATTAATAACTCGGATCGACGCTATTTTTGGGCACAACTAAAGTACAGATCTGAATAGGGTAACCAAGAAGCTTTAAACTCGCCTCATGGCCTTTAAACCACAGCTGCATATTGGCGTCATGGCTCTGAAACTTTTCACCCGATGCACTCGGCACACGGCTTAATAAATAGTGCTCACCGTCAATATCCGCTTGCAGATCGGCTTCGGTTCGGTTGCTAATATGCACATCAAAACTATCGCTACAACGAAACACCTGGTCTTGAGGTTCTGGTGTAGAAAAGCAGCCCGCCAATAACAAGGTCGCTGCGCCAATGACGTAGATTTTCATTTCCATCCCCTCATCATAAAATGCGACTCGATGTTTACGCTTGGTTTAAGTAAGCGGGTGCATCGGCAATACTGTCGAGTACCACACTAGCCAGTTTTTCACCTTTTTCGGTAACCGGTTTGCCAGTTCGCACCAAGATCTTAGTACCAACACCCGCCGCTTCTGCCGCCATCATATCTTCGGCTTTATCGCCAATCATGACCGAGTTTGCCATATCGATATTGAGAAAATCGCGCGCAGAAATAAACATGCCAGGCTTTGGCTTACGGCATTCACAATCTTGCTTATACTTGCCAACGCCATGCTCTGCGTGATGCGGGCAGTAGTAGATGCCATCAAACTCAACTCCATTGTCGGAAAAGTTCCAATCCATCCACTGAGTCAACGATAGAAAACGATCTTCACTGAACATACCGCGCGCGATGCCAGATTGGTTGGTCACCAATACCAACATATAGCCCATATCTTGAAGTTTCTTGGTGGCTTCAAACACCCCTTCAACATACTCAAAATCATGCTCATCATGCACATACCCATGATCAACGTTGATCACGCCATCTCGGTCTAAAAACACGGCAGGTTTAGCCAAAATCTAACCCTCATTAACTAGTTATGGCGTAAATTATTACACGCTTTATAGCGGTTGGCACTATACAATTACCTTTTAGCCGTCTAGACGTAAAAATATCTATTGACTTAAAAATGTGAAACCCATAGCATCATCTAATAAATGAGAGCAACATCAACATTTCCTGCTGAAATGTTGACCAAGCCGCTCAAATGAACACTATTCGGTATAAATAATAACGGATAAACCCCGCTAGATTATCTATGCTGATAGCGACTGACTCTGCACAGGTTTGAATAATGATTGAACTGAATCAAGTAAATAAGGTGTTCTACCAAGGTACTAAAGAGATTAATGCCTTGAAGGAGATTAACCTGACTATACCGCAAGGAACCATTTTTGGTGTCATTGGTTCTTCTGGTGCAGGTAAAAGTACCCTGATACGCTGCGTGAACATGTTAGAAGCGCCAACCAGTGGCGAAGTGATCGTCGATGGCATCGACCTGACCAAATTATCCAAGTCAGACCTAAGCAAAACGCGCCGTAACATCGGCATGATTTTTCAGCATTTCAACCTATTATCATCACGGACGGTGTTTGACAATATTGCCCTGCCACTCGAGCTGGCGAACATCAGCAAAGAGCAAATCGAAAGCAAAGTTTCCGAGCTGCTGACTCTTGTTGGGCTTGCAGATAAACGTGATACCTACCCTGCCAACCTCAGTGGTGGTCAAAAGCAGCGTGTTGCGATTGCTCGCGCCCTAGCGTCAGACCCGAAAGTCTTGTTGTGTGATGAAGCCACCAGCGCGCTCGATCCTGCGACTACCCAATCGATTTTAGAGCTGCTAAAGAAAATTAACCGTAAGCTCAACATCACCATGCTGCTGATCACCCACGAAATGGACGTGGTAAAAAGCATCTGCCATCAAGTGGCGATCATCGGCGATGGTGAACTGGTTGAAAAAGGCAGTGTGGGTGACATCTTCGCCCATCCAAAAACCGAGTTGGCGCACCAGTTTATTCGCTCGACACTGGATCTCTCCATTCCAGAAGACTACCAAGTCCGTCTGCAAGCAACGCGAGTCGAAAACAGTTACCCATTAGTTCGATTAGAGTTCACCGGCGCAACCGTCGATGCGCCATTGATGACCCAAATCGCACGTAAATTTAACATCGATGTCAGCATTTTAAGCTCCGATCTGGATTACGCAGGCGGCGTCAAATTCGGCATGATGGTCGCCGAGCTATTTGGCAACGAACAAGACGACAACGCAGCGATTGAATTTCTGCGCGAACACAACGTAAAAGTAGAGGTGCTTGGTTATGTCCTTTAATACCATTACAGATTGGCTGAGCCTAAACGGCAACCTATTGCTAAGCGCCACATGGGAAACCCTGTATATGGTTGCAGTAGCTGGCATTGTGGGTTTTGCCGTGGGTATTCCACTCGGCGTTATTCTGCACACGACCAAAAAAGGCGGCTTACTGGAAAACATTAAGCTGAACGCTATTCTTGGTGCGATTGTTAATGTCGGCCGCTCTGTGCCTTTCTTAGTACTGATGGTTGCGATTATCCCGGTGACTAAGCTCTTAATAGGCACTTTCATCGGCACCACAGCCGCGATTGTTCCGCTCACCATTGGTGCCATACCCTTTGTGGCGCGCTTAATTGAAGGGGCGCTACTTGAAGTGCCAACGGGGTTAGTTGAAGCGGCACAATCTATGGGCGCAACACCACTGCAAATTATCAGTAAAGTACTGCTACCGGAAGCGATGCCAACCATTATCAACTCGGTCACCATTACCTTGGTCACCTTAGTGAGTTATTCCGCGATGGCAGGCACGGTAGGGGGCGGCGGTTTAGGTGATGTCGCCATTCGTTACGGATTTCACCGCTACGACGTCGTGATCATGGCCGTCACCGTGGTGATGCTTATCGTGTTAGTACAAATTATTCAGTCAGCCGGAGACGCGTTAGTACGCCGATTCGATCACAGATAAAAACAAAAATTGGATTTATAACAAGGAGATTATTATGAAGTTTAGCCTTAAGAGTTTATTAGCCATTGCCGCTTCTGCCCTAGTGTTGACGGGCTGTGGTGAAAAAGCAGTAGATAACAGCAAGATCAAAGTTGGTGTGATGGCGGGCGCTGAAGCGCAAGTGGCTGAAGTTGCAGCAAAAGTCGCGAAAGAGAAATACGGTCTGGATGTGGAGCTTGTTACCTTCACCGACTACGTTACGCCTAATGCCGCGTTAGATGATACTTCAATTGACGTAAACGCATTTCAGCACAAGCCATACCTAGATCAGCAAGTTGCTGACCGCGGCTACAAAATCACCATCGCAGGTAATACGTTTGTTTACCCAATTGCGGGCTACTCAAAGCAAGTTAAATCTGTAGATGAAATCAAAGATGGCGACCGCATTGCCGTGCCAAACGATCCAACTAACCTTGGTCGCTCTTTACTGCTACTTGAGCAACAAGGCCTAGTTAAGCTACGTAAAGATGTGGGCCTACTGGCAACCGTGCGTGACATCGTTGAAAATCCGAAAAACATCACCATTGTCGAGTTAGATGCCGCGCAACTACCACGTTCACTTGATGATGTGGCACTGTCTGTTATCAACACCACATACGCAAGCAGCATCAACCTAACCCCAGAAAAAGACGGCGTGTTTGTTGAAGACAAAGAGTCCCCATACGTAAACCTAATTGTTTCTCGTGAAGACAACCTAAACGCAGAAAACGTACAAAACTTTGTTAAAGCTTACCAAACTGACGAAGTGTACAACGCAGCGATGGAGATCTTCCAAGGTGGCGTAGTTAAGGGCTGGTAATCTTGCTAGACCATCAATGAAAGAGAAAAGGCTAACTTCGGTTGGCCTTTTTTGTGGGAGGAGGATCCTGGGTCCTGAAGGAGAGAGTCTCAGGTCTAGGGTCTAGCCCCCCAAAACCCCACACTTTGTTGTGAAACTGATAAAACAAACGATTGCATCTCTAGTATTTCCGTCTATGATTGCCCTTCTTTCCCTCCTGTTCCGTAGGAATAATAATGACAATAAAACGTACCCTTTTGGCCACTGCTATCGCAGGGCTTGGCCTACTCTCTTTTAATGCCTCCGCAGCAAAACCTGCTGACTTGATGATCACAGACGCTATGGTGCTCACCATGGACGGCGAGAAGACCGTTTATGATAGCGGCACCGTGGTGGTCAAAGACAATAAGATCATCGCAGTGGGTGATAAGGCGCTTAGCAAACAATATAAAGCCGACAAAGTGCTCGATGTCGATGGTGATATTGTGATGCCGGGGCTTATCAATACCCATACCCATGTCTCTATGACGGTCTTCCGCTCACTGGCTGACGATGTGCCAGACAGATTGCACCGCTACATCTTCCCACTTGAAGCCAAACTGGTATCACGTGACATGGTACGTATAGGGGCTAATCTCGGTAACGTGGAAATGATCAAAGGCGGTGTCACTACCTACGCTGACATGTATTACTTTGAAGACGAAGTAGCCAAAACCGTCGATAAGATCGGCATGCGTGCGATCTTGGGTGAGTCGGTGATTAAGTTTCCCGTTGCCGACGCCGCCAACGCAGATGAAGGAATTCAGTACGCGCTTAACTTCATCGAAGAATACAAAGATCACCCTCGAATTACACCAGCGTTCGCGCCTCATGCGCCTTATACCAACACCACAGAAACCCTAAAGAAAATCGCTAAGCTGTCATTAGAAAAAGACGTGCCGGTGATGATCCACCTTGCTGAGTCGCACCGTGAAAAAGAGAAGATTGCCGAGCGCTCTGGCGGCCTATCGCCCGTGGCGTACATGGACAGCATTGGCGCCCTCAATAACAAGCTAATCGGCGCGCACGTCATTCTTGCCGACGATAATGACATCGAGCTACTCAAAAAAGCCGATGTGGGAATTGCTCATAACATGAGTGCCAACATCAAGTCGGCTAAAGGCGTATCACCGGCACTGAAAATGTACGACCAAGGGCTTCGCGTTGGCCTAGGCACCGATGGCCCAATGTCTGGTAACGGGTTAAGCACCATCGATGAGTTCAACCAAGTCGCAAAAGTGCATAAATTGGTCAACAAAGACCGCGCCGCGATGCCTCCGGTGAAAGTGATCGACATGGCCACCATGGGCGCCGCTCGCGCGCTGCATATGGAAGAGACCATTGGTTCACTGGAAGTGGGCAAACTGGCAGACATCATCGTCATCGACACCAAAGCGCCGAATATGATCCCCGTTTATAATCCATATTCAGCCCTGGTTTACTCTGCAAATGCCGGGAACGTGCGCCACTCCATCGTCGATGGCAAAGTGCTAATGCAAGACCGCGAGATGCTCACCGTTGATGAAGCGCAGATCCGCAAAGAAGCGTTAGACTTTACCGACGTGGTACGCAAAACCGTGATTGAATCTGGCGAAGTGGTCCAGTAATTCAATGTTCGATTAAAGGAGAGCGACCTAATTTGCTCTCCTTTTATTGCGGATCATGGCTGAAACGCAACTTTCAAGCTATCCGCTAAATTACGTAGCGCCAACGGCAATTGCCGCTCGTAGGCATGCAGCAAACTCACCGGACGGGAATCTAGCCCGGTCACCTTATCGATAGCCACTAGCTCACCCGTTTGCAATTTGTCGCTAACAAATAATCGCGGCACGATAGCCATCCCCATTCCATTACAAGCGCCCGTTATTGCCGATGACACTGAATTTAACTTAATCACATTTTGCTGCGCATAAATCCATGGTTGCCCTTGTTCATCCAATAATTGCAGCTCATTCTGCCATGGAAGTAAGAGTTTACTGATGGATTTCAGATCTTGTTTTAAATATAACCTCGGTGACACAACCAATACATTTTCAAGTTTGCCCAACGAAATTTGACGATAGCTACTATCGGGCAACGCCCCTACTCTTAACGCGATATCAAAGTCATGCTGCATCAGGTCTAACCGCTGATCGGTCAACTGCAAATCCAATTCATAACCGGGAAAGCGTTGATGCCATGTCGATAAACAAGGCAGAAGTAAATACTCCCCCAACGCATGGGGGGCGGTAATACGCAAGCGTCCATGAGGTTGTAGTTGCTGTTCCTGAACTTCACTTTGCGCCAGTTTTATCAGCGCTTGCAGTTCTTGGCTGCGCTTAGCAAATTGCTCGCCCACCGAGGTCAATTTAAGCTTTCGTGTAGTGCGATTGAGCAAGCGACAGTCCAGCAATGCTTCTAACTGACTCACATAAGTACTCACCGCTGACTTTGTGTGCCCCAGCGATTCTGCTGCCAAAGTAAAAGAGCCCTGTCTGACTACCTCAGCAAAAACTTGCATGCGATAGGCAATTTGCTTTTGTTCATTATTGCTGAACATTCAATTCATCCTTGAGGTGATTACCTTGATTATTAGAACAAATATAATGGAGCGGTTCAATAAAGGAGAAGCTCATGAACACCATAGAAAAACAAGTTCGCGCTGCAAGCCAAGCATGGATCGATGCCTTCAATCTTGGCAAGGTTGATTTAATGGCCGATGGATACACCCAAAACGCTCTGATGGAAGTACGTCTATTTGACGCCAAGCCAACCACATTTGAAGGCCGAGATAGCATTCACCAGTTTTGGACTGACTTTATGCAAAAGAGCCCGAATAACTTAGTTTATACCGCGGTCAATATTCGGGTTATTGATTCTCATCATGCGGTGCTTTCTGCCGATTGGTCGATGAATATCGTCAGTGGTTTCATTACCGAAGAATTATGGGTAAAAAACGCTCAAGGCCAATGGCAGCTTGAGCGAGACAACTTTTCTGTTATAAGTCAGCATGCAAAATCAAACCGACCCGCGCTCGTTTTGGTTGATTTTCAGGCGGACTACTTTGCCGCAGGCAACATGCCCTTGGTTGGAATGGAACAAGCGGCGACGAATGCCGCATCTCTGCTGCATCATTGGCGTGAGCATGACTTACCCATCATCCATATTCAGCACATCTTTCCAGATAACAACGCCGATTTTTTTGCATCGGGTAGTTCAGGGTGCGATATCCACCCCGCCTTAACACCAAAAGGAAACGAAACTCAACTGATTAAAAGCGACATCAATGCCTTTAATAATGCTGGACTGGGTCAAGTACTTGCAGAGCAAGGGATAACTAGTCTTGTCATCACTGGGGCCATGGCGCATTTATGCGTCGCTGCCATTGCCCGCCAGGCCTCAGATCAGGGTTACCCTTGCCAAGTTGTCAATGACGCTTGGGCAGCGCCAGAACAAAGCCTTATCGATACGACGGCCGCAACGCTAAGCTTTGGTTATGCCCAAATGGTGACAAGTAACGACGTTCTCAGCTAATCACTCCTAATAATCTAATGCTCGCCTATCTTGGTGGGCATTTCCTGCCTACCCGTCGCATAAAAAATACATTCACCTTATCTACACCCATGTAAACCGCCTCACCTATAAGACTCGCTCGCTTCTTCTCTTACTCTCAACTCGATCCGCACAATAACGTCTAAACTTATCATCACCTACATTATCTATCACACCGCCCCCACATCGATTATTACTTACCGGTAAAAATAATTTTCAATTTGATGGGATTATCAAATATATGGAAATAGATAAAATGGGTGCCAACAAAACAGAGAAACCAAAAATTAAGCGCTACAAGTTGCTCCACTATTTGCAGCGCATAACCATAGGATAAAATGATGACTGACAAATTTATTAAATCACGCGCTGCTGTTGCTTGGGGTCCAAACCAACCACTAAAAATGGAAGAAGTGGATGTCATGCTGCCACGTAAAGGCGAAGTGCTAGTACGCATCACTGCGACCGGTGTTTGTCACACCGATGCCTTCACCCTATCTGGTGACGATCCTGAAGGTATCTTCCCTTCAATTTTGGGTCACGAAGGTGGTGGTGTGGTTGAAATGATCGGCGAAGGCGTGACCAGCGTTGAAGTTGGCGACCATGTTATCCCACTTTACACCGCTGAATGTGGCGAATGTAAGTTCTGTAAATCAGGCAAAACTAACCTTTGCCAAGCAGTACGTGAAACCCAAGGTAAAGGCCTAATGCCAGATGGCACGACTCGTTTCTACAAAGACGGTGAGCCAATCTTCCATTACATGGGTTGCTCAACCTTCTCTGAGTACACCGTGCTTCCAGAAATTTCACTAGCAAAAGTGAACAAAGAAGCGCCACTTGAAGAGGTTTGCCTACTTGGCTGTGGTGTCACCACAGGTATGGGCGCGGTTCTTAATACTGCTAAAGTAGAAAAAGGCGATACCGTGGCTATCTTTGGTCTAGGTGGTATTGGTCTGTCTGCCATCATTGGCGCAAAAATGGCTGGCGCAAGCCGCATCATTGGTGTCGACATCAATGAAAGCAAATACGAGCTGGCTACCAAACTGGGCGCAACTGACTGCATCAACCCGAAAGACTACGATAAACCAATCCAAGAAGTGATCGTTGAGATGACTGATGGCGGTGTAGATTACTCTTTCGAATGTATCGGTAATGTCGATGTGATGCGCTCTGCCCTTGAGTGCTGCCACAAAGGCTGGGGCGAATCAGTGATCATCGGTGTTGCGGGGGCTGGCCAAGAGATCTCTACGCGTCCATTCCAGTTGGTTACAGGTCGTGTATGGCGCGGTAGTGCATTCGGTGGCGTTAAAGGCCGCTCTGAACTGCCTGAAATTGTTGAGCGTTACATGGCAGGTGAGTTCGGTCTTGATGACTTCATCACTCACACTATGGCGCTGGAAGACATCAATGATGCCTTCGACCTAATGCACGAAGGTAAGAGTATCCGTACTGTTATCCACATGGATAAATAATCCACTACACTCTACTTATAAGGCGCTATTTGATTAGCGCCTTTTTTTTATCTTGGAGCTCTGACATGCAAAAACAGATGAAAAAAACTTTTAACGTGTTTCGTCATGTTGGCTGGATAGCCATCATATGTTCACTACTTAGCTCATTACTGCTGTTTGTTATGGGCGCAGTTAAAACCTATACCGCTTTTGCAGTGTTCTTATTTAATAAGATCCCCCACGAGAGCCTAGCGCACTTAGATACCACCGACATTGCGATCTCCTATTTAATCAAATCTCTCGATACCTTTTTGATCGCTTTGGTGTTATTCATTTTCTCTCACGGAGTTTTCACGCTATTCATCTCAAATAAAAGCCCTGCAGACGACACCAGCAGCCAAGTGCTTAAATGGATAAAAACACCCAATATTGGCAAACTCAAAAACGTATTGGCCGAAGTGATCATCGTGATCTTATTCGTCAAGTTTTTAGAAGTGGTGCTCGCGAACATTAACTCGCTCTCTTGGGAGATCATTATCCTGCCAGCATCGATTCTACTGCTGAGTCTTGGGTTAAAAGTATTGGGACTGGGGTCAGAAAAAGAGTAGCGCCAAAGCCAAGTGGCGCACTCATTAGCGTTCGTCTTTGGCGGTATCCATCACCACTAAGGTGCCGATCGCTTTAACCTGCGGGATCTCACCGAGCACGTTAGAGTGAAACTGCTTATAAGCGGCCAAATCCGCGGTTTCTACTCGTAGCAGGTACTCGTTTGAGCCGGTAATATTGTGACACTCGGTGACCTCATCGGCCTCGGCAACGTCGGCTTCAAAACCTAGCTGAGACTGTTTGCTATGGTTCGATAACCCGATGGTGACATAAGCGACAAAACCTATCCCCATTTTATTGGCATCTAGCACCGCGCGATAACCTTTGATCACCCCGCGGCGCTCTAACTCTTGCACTCGGCGTAAGGTAGCCGAAGGCGACAAACCGATTCTTTCTGCTAACTCAACGTTACTCAATCGGCCATCCATTTTGAGCTCGCGCAATATTCTTTCGTCAAACTTATCCATAAGCTCACTTTGTTGTGAATTAATTAATTTTTAAGCAAATATAGACACAAAATTTACGTCACTCCTGATTAACATACAAGTAACGTTTATCTCTAATCAAGGAGAGCCCGCCATGGATGCTCAACAACTTTTGGCATTTTCGACATTTGCCGTCGCTTCTGCCGCCTCCCCCGGGCCAAATAATATTATGCTGATGGCCTCGGGGGCCAACGTCGGTTTCAAGCGCACCATTCCCCATATGCTTGGGATCATCTTTGGTTTCAGCTTTATGATCATCTTGGTCGGTTTAGGCCTCATGGGTATTTTCAACCAGTACCCTATCACTCACCAAGTGCTGCAAGTTCTGTGTCTGGCTTACTTGGGCTACTTGGCCTTCAAGATAGCCACCAGCCAACCAATGTCAGATAACCATAGTGATTATCAGCCAATGAGCTTTTTATCGGCGGCGAACTTTCAATGGATGAATCCAAAAGCGTGGTCGATGGCCGTCACCGCAATCGGCGTCTACAACGTCTCAGCGAGTTGGCATGGCATCGCGTTAATCTCATTCGGCTTCGCTTTAGTGAATGTACCGACAGTGGGCGTTTGGACACTGGCAGGCCAAAAGCTGCAAAAACTACTCAGCCAACCGACACATGCCAAATGGTTTAACTATTCAATGGCGGGATTACTGCTGGTTTCTGCGCTGATGATGCTTTAGTCGTGCGCTAAAGGTAAAAAAAACCGAAGCACTTTGCGTGGCTTCGGTTTCTATCTTTAACTCTTTCTTCGTCTTAATGACTCATCGCGTACTATTACGGCGTGTAGAAAGTCGCCGCGCCTGGGCCCACTGGCAAGCCTAAAACAAACACCCAAACATAGAACAAGATACTCCAACCAAACATAAAGCAGATAGAGTAAGGCAACATGGTTGCGATTAGCGTACCAATACCTAAGTTCTTCATGTAGCGGGTGGCGACTGCTAAGATCAAGCCAAAGTAGCTCATCATCGGGGTAATAATATTGGTGGTCGAATCACCAATACGGTACGCCGCTTGAATCGTCTCTGGCGCGTAGCCAACCAACATCAGCATAGGCACAAAGATTGGAGCAGTTACTGCCCACTGCGCTGACGCCGAACCGATCATCAAGTTGATAAAGCCACACATTAAGATGAAGGCAAAGAACAGCATTGGCCCTGTTAAACCGATGGTTTGCAAGAAGTCAGCACCCGCAACGGCAAACACCTGACCAAAGTTCGTCCACTTGAAAAATGCCACAAATTGCGCCGCAAAGAACACCAGCACAATGTACATACCCATTGAAGACATGGACTTGGCCATCGCATCAATTACGTCACGGTCATTTTTCATCGTGCCGACCACTTTACCGTAGACAAAACCCGGAATAGCAAAGAAGACAAAGATGAAAGCAACAATGCTTTTCAAGAATGGCGAGCCAGCCACCAGGCCAGTGTCTGGGTTACGCAGCACACCATCAGCAGGCACCACAGTCCAAGCCAATAACGCGCTGACAAGCAATACGGCGATACCCGCCAGCTTAAGGCCTTTTTTCTCAACCGCAGTCAGTTTACCCATACTGTCATTGCTTAGGTCTTCTGATGCTTCTTCATCTTTGTATTTACCCAGTTTCGGCTCAACAATTTTTTCGGTAACAAAGGCACCGGTGATAGAAATGAAGAAAGTCGAAACAAACATGAAGTACCAGTTTGCTTCTGGGCCTACAGTATAGCTTGGGTCAATCATCTGCGCGGCAGTTTCAGTAATACCAGAAAGCAGTGGATCTACCGTACCAATCAACAAGTTGGCCGAGTAGCCGCCCGATACACCGGCAAAAGCCGCGGCTAAGCCCGCTAATGGGTGACGGCCTAATGAGTGGAACAACATCGCAGCTAGTGGGATAAGCACCACGTAGCCAAGCTCGGAAGCAGTATTAGAAATAATACCGGCAAACACCACGGTGAACGTCACCATGCGCTTAGAAGCGCCCATGACCATACCGCGCATCGCCGCCGATAACATGCCAGAATGCTCGGCAATTGCGACACCTAACATCGCCACTAACACGGTACCAAGCGGGGCAAAACCAACAAAGTTTTTCACTAAGTTCGTTACGATAAGGCGCAAGCCATCAGCGTTAAGCAAGCTGATCACTTCAATCATGCCGTCAGGCGCTCGGCCCTTGGCACCTTCTGGGCGCGGATCCATAACTGCGACTTCGAAGAACCCAGCGATACCGGACAAAACCAGAATAGCGACACAGAAAATAGCAAAAAGAGTAATAGGGTGCGGCAGTAAATTGCCTAAATATTCTACGCTATCGAGAAAGCGGGTAAAAAGGGGTTTCTTAGGTGGATATTGCGTATTTGAAGCAGATGAACTCATCTGTTTCCTCCTTGTAATGACGTCCTAAAACAATTGACATACCTATCAAAAGCCACAGGAGATTACGTCACAAGAAGGACAACTCAAAACCGTAAATGTTACAAAAGGTAAACACTTAACGAATTTACACCTAAAAAAACCACAAATTACCGCCACTTAAGCCAGAGCGCAAATGACAACCATTCATCCCATCCATGAGCGAAATGATTTATCTCGCTTTTCCTTGCACCGCTTTAAACCTTGGATTGCTCTTGCAAATCACATAAATTCGCCCTCGCCTTTTGACAACCTGACAGTCTGAATGACGAAGCTTGGCACTTTTGAGGCTACTGAGTACTTTCATCACTTGGCACCTTGTTTATTAAATTGAGCAAAACGGCGGTTGTAATTGGCAACTCGACCTTCTTTATTTACTACTCGCTGTTTACCGGTATAAAACGGATGCGACGAAGACGAAACATCTAACGTCATATAGGGGTATTCTTTACCGTCTTGCCAAGTGATTGTTCGGTCAGTTTTTAACGTAGAGCCAATCACAAAGTATTGGTCTACGCTGGTGTCGTGAAACACCACATCTCGATATTCAGGGTGGATACTAGTTTTCATTGAAGCCTCTCTTTTTTTAATGATACGTTATAACATTGCAATTAATAATCATTCTCATTAGGAAAGTAAAGCGAATTTGTGATATTTTTATGCCCACTCCATCTAAAACGCGAACCGCCATGCACGCTATTGACCCGATTGGCTTAATTGAAAGCCCGTATAAAGAAAAGTTTGCCGTCCCCCGCCAGCCAAGGCTTGCCCCCAATGCTACAGCCCGCATTCGTCTGGTTGGTGAGGCTAACTCGCCCGAAGCGGTACGTGGCATCAAGCAATTTAGCCATATTTGGTTGCTGTTTCTCTTTGATAAAAATCTACAAGCGGGATGGAAACCAACCGTTCGCCCACCAAGATTGGGGGGTAATGAGCGCATCGGTGTGTTTGCTTCACGCGCGACCTTTCGGCCGAACGGCATTGGCATGTCTGCGGTGGAGCTCAAAGGCGTCACCCAGCAAGGCAATCAAACTTGGCTCGAGTTAGGTAGCACCGACTTGGTCGATGGCACGCCGATCGTCGATATTAAGCCGTACATCCCTTATTCCGACTCAATCCCAGAGGCCGTAGGTGGTTATGCTCAAATAGAGCCTGAGAGGTTAAACGTTGACTTCTCCCAATCAGCTGACTCAATGCTCAACCAACACCCTAATGCTAACCAAGTTCGGTTAGTCATTGAGCAAGTGTTAAGCCAAGATCCTCGCCCCGCCTATAAAAAAGGCAAAACCGACGATAAAGAATATGCGGTAAATTTGTTCGATTTGAACGTAAAATTCACGGTTTCAGCTAATTGCATCTTAGTTACCGCAATAGAACGCTTTTGAGATTGCCCATTGGCTGATATTATGTGCGGCTATATCGAATTTATTGTGGCATCGCGCTGCAGTAAGTTTTCTTTTATCAATGATGAAACGGATACCATAGAATGCGTACCAGTAACTACCTTCTTTCTACTCTGAAAGAAACTCCAAACGACGCAGAAGTTATCAGCCACCAGCTGATGCTACGTGCAGGTATGATCCGTAAGCTAGCTTCAGGTCTATACACTTGGCTACCTACTGGTCTGCGTGTGCTGCGTAAAGTCGAAAACATCGTTCGTCAAGAGATCGACAATGCAGGTGCAGTTGAGACTTTGATGCCCGTTGTTCAGCCGTTTGAACTATGGGAAGAAACCGGTCGCTCTGAAAAAATGGGCGCGGAACTGCTTCGCTTTACTGATCGCCATGACCGTCCGTTTGTACTTAGCCCAACAGCTGAAGAAGTGATCACTAGCCTTGTGCGTAATGAAGTGAACTCTTACAAACAACTTCCGCTGAACTTGTACCAAATTCAAACTAAATTCCGTGACGAACGACGCCCTCGTTTCGGCGTAATGCGCGCACGTGAGTTCTCGATGATGGATGCATACAGCTTTGACATCGACAAAGAGGGCTTAGAAAAGTCTTACGATGCGATGCACGCAGCCTACTGTAAAGCGTTTGACCGTATGGGCCTAGATTACCGTCCTGTACTGGCTGACACTGGTGCTATCGGTGGTAACGGCTCTCATGAGTTCCACGTATTGGCTGAAAGCGGCGAAGACCTTATCGCTTTCTCGTCAGAGTCTGATTACGCGGCTAACATCGAAAAAGCAGAAGCACTTGCGCCTGCTGGTGAGCGCGCAGCGCCAAGCCAAGAAATGACGCTGGTTGATACGCCAAACGCAAAAACCATTGCTGAACTTGTAGAGCAGCACGGCCTAGCGATTGAGAAAACCGTAAAAACTCTGTTCGTTAAAGCCTCTGAAGACGTCGACGCAGACATCATTGCGCTGATCATCCGTGGCGATCACGAGCTAAACGAAATCAAAGCAGAAAACCTTGCTCAAGTAGCTTCTCCGCTGGAGATGGCAAGCGAAGAAGAAATTCGTGCCCTAGTTGGCGCGGGTCCAGGTTCATTAGGCCCTGTTGGTCTTGAACTGCCGTTCATCGTTGATCGCACCGTCGCTCACATGAGCGATTTCGGCGCGGGTGCTAACGTTGACGACAAGCACTACTTCGGCATCAACTGGGGCCGTGATGTAGAGCTTGGTCAGATTGAAGACTTGCGTAACGTCGTCGAAGGCGATCCTAGCCCATGTGGTCAGGGTACCCTACTGCTTAAACGTGGTATCGAAGTAGGTCACATCTTCCAACTTGGCACTAACTACTCTGAGAAAATGAACTGTAACGTGCTAGGCCCAGACGGTAAGAGCGCAACCCTAGAAATGGGTTGTTACGGTATCGGTGTTTCTCGTGTGGTTGCTTCTGCAATCGAACAAAATCACGACGACTACGGCATCATTTGGCCTGAAGCGCTAGCACCGTTCCAAGTAGCTATCGTGCCAATGAACATGCACAAATCTGATCGCGTGAAAGAAGCCGCAGAGAAGCTATACGCTGAACTGACTGCCGCTGGCATCGAAGTTCTGTTCGATGACCGTAAAGAGCGCCCAGGTGTGATGTTCAAAGATATCGAACTTGTGGGTATTCCTCACACTATCGTTATCGGCGATCGCAGCATGGACGAAGGCAACTTCGAATACAAAAACCGCCGCGCTGGCGAGAAGTCTGCAATCGCGATGGATAACATCGTAGAGCACGTGAAAGCGCAATTGGCGTAAGAGATAGAAAAGAACGAATACAGAGACGGGCTTTGCCCTGAGAATACAGGAAAGAGACGAGGGCGCTGCGCTTCTAGAAACGAGACCGCTTCGCTCCTATAAGAGCAAAAGCATCAAGATAACAACGCTCTCTGCTCTTATAGTCTCTAGTCTCTAGTCTCTAGTCTCTAGTCTCTAGTCTCTAGTCTCTAGTGAGCACAGCGAATTCTGTAATCTGTATTCTTCTTTTTCCCAAAAAAGCATCCATCCGGATGCTTTTTTTTCACCATTAATCTTCAATTCATCTTCACACTGCTATGGTTGATCCATCAACATATCGGAGGTGACCATGGATCTTAAAAGTTTACTCAATCAAGCGCTCAATTCAGACATCGTCAAGCAAGGCAGCCAAACGCTTTCTCAAGGCGCGCAGAGCTTAGGCCAAGGGGCACAAAAGCTTGGGCAAGATAAGAGCCACCTGGCGACTCTTGGGGCTGGTGCTGTCGGCGGCGGATTGATTGGGCTTTTAATGGGCTCTAAGAAAACTCGTAAGATGGGCAAAAAAGTGGCTGGTATTGGCGGCGCAGCAGCGCTGGGTGCCCTCGCTTTTAAAGTCTACAGTGATTGGCAAGGCAACCAAGCTAACAATGAATCACCAAGCACTCAGCCAGAGCAAGCACCTCAGCTCACCGAAGATCAGCACTCGACACTCATTCTTAAAGCCATGATCGCCGCAGCCAAAGCCGACGGCCACGTTGATGCCGAGGAACAAGAAAAAATCCAGCAAGCCGTCGCAAACATGGGCGCCACCGAGCAAGTCAATCAACTGGTCACCGAAGAGCTCAATAAACCATTAGACCCAGGTGAACTCGCCCACAACGCCACCTCACCAGAACAAGCCGCCGAGATTTACCTCGCCTCTCTACTGGTTGCCGACGAGCAAAACTTCATGGAAAAAGCGTATTTGAAAGAGCTCGCCAGCCAACTTGGCCTTGCTGATGATTTGGTGGCGCAATTGGAGCAGCAAGTAAAAGGCTAAGTGCTAAAAGCGAAGTAGTAAGCTCTAAGTAGCAAGAGCCAAAGACAATAGTGCAGCTCCCCTGCGTGTCATTATCTCTGAAACAATGCACCCACTATCGCTAACATGAGCGCTGGTGGTGGGCATTGTTGTCAGAGATCTACTCACCGCGTGTGAAGTCTTATTTAAGATAAGTGTGCGTTTTGAGTAGATCTCGGACATCTCGTTCCTCGATTCCGAGATGACCATTCTGGACTTTGCTCTGTCTCTAGCCTCTAGTGAGCATAGCGAATTCTGCATTCTATAATCTCATGAGCGCAGCGAATCCTTCCCCCTTTCTTTTGCCTATTTCCTAACCACTCCCCCCACCCGCTTGCGCTAAAACAAACTCTACTTTTGAGTTTCCTGTCATCAAACGTTATATTGAGAGCAGTTATCATTTATATGGATAGAAACAATGAAAATTTACGACTGTTGCGATCTTGTTCGTGAGCTGTATGCTCAGATTGGTAGTGGTGACCAAGGTTATATCCCGCAAGCGATCACTTGCGCGTTAAAAACCCTCAACGACATTGCCGCAGATGAGTCTATCGCTAAAGAAACCCGTGAGCGTGCGGCATTTGCTGCGGCAAACCTGCTGATTTCCGATTTTGAGGACTGATCATGGACTTAGCCAATTTCGAGACAATGGATAGCGTAATGCTCATGAGCATTATTAATATGAAATTGCGTGACGAGTTCAATGGCGATTTAGACAAACTGACCAACTTCTTCGATATTGATAAAGCAGCATTAGTGGCAAAGCTTGCCCAAGCAGGGTTCGACTTCCTACCTGAAGCCGGGCAATTTCGCTAATAGTGATTTAAATGGAGTAGATTGGTGCTAACTATCAGATAAAAAGAAAAAACCGTCTAAACTTAATAAGCATATTATTAATAATATAGGCGGGCCATGGCACCAATCCACTCAACAAACAAACCGCTGCCTACCATACAAGCAACCATCAGGCAGTCTTTCGTAAGAGCTGCGCTTATTCCGTTTGTTTGTATTGAGCTAACGTTTTTGTTGATCTACTGGCTAACCGTTGTACTCAGTAATGAGCAGTCGGTCCAAGTCGCCAAAGAGTTCGCTTTTCATGATATTCAAGTGCATACCGTTAAAGCGGCCGAGCGCATAGAGCAAAAGCTAGCCAGCGTCTCGATGTTAACCAAGATCTTCGCCAAACAAACGCACCACGTATTCAGTCAGCCAAATGGCTCACAACCAGAGCAAGCCACCAACTTAGCCTTATCGCCCCAAGGCATGCTTACCACAACCCAAGACATTGGCGGCTCAGCCGTTTTCTATAGTGGGCATCACGCTATTGGCTCATATGAACAAGATAAAGTACGCAAAACGTCTGCCCTCGACCCACTAATGAAATCGATCTACCAATCAAACCCATTGATCTCCCAGATCTATTTCAACACCTATGATTCATACAACCGTATCTTTCCCTATATCGACACCCTCGCAACCTATAAAGAGCCCATCGATATTCCCAGCTACAACTTCTATTACGAAGCAGATTTAGTCCATAATCCAGAGCGGAGCGCGGTATGGACCGACGCCTACATTGACCCTGCGGGATCGGGATGGATGATCTCTTCTATCGCGCCAGTTTACTCTCACTCAGATACCGACAAACTGGAAGCTGTGGTTGGTTTGGATATTACCTTGAGCATCCTTATCAATGAGATCTTAAATATTCATTTAGGTTGGCAAGGCTATGCCATGGTTGTCAATCAACAGGGCAGCATCGTAGCGATGTCTGATAGAGCAGAGCAAGACTTAGATCTTAAAGAGCTTATAGAACATGACTATCAACAAACCATTAAGCAAGACAGCTTTAAGCCCGATGAATTTAACCTACTTCACCGCCCTGATACTCAAGCCCTATTAATTGAGATCCTAAACTCTGAGGCTGGTGTCACCGAGGTAAGCCTAAAGCACGACAAAATCGTCAGCTGGGCAAAGCTACCGGAAACCAACTGGTACTTACTCTACTGGGCTCCCTCTGAACAAATCGAACAGCGCTACTCCAAAATAAAAGCCCACCTAACCCAAGTCGGTTGGCTAATGGTGGCGGGGCTTATCTTCTTTTACCTCGTCTTTTACGCCTTCATTCACTATCAATCGAGCCGACTTGGCCGCGGCGCCACCAAGCAACTGGGGATCGTCAGTCAATTAGTCGAAAGCATCGGGCGAGGCAATTACTGGCAGCAGAAACCACACACCCACTACGAAGAGTTAGACGCCCTTGCACACTCTACCATCCGTATGGGCCGGCGGCTGGGCGAAGCTTATAATGCGGTCGCAAAAGCGGAATACCATGCAGGCCACGACAAACTGACCACCCTGCCCAACCGCTATTTGATGGAGGAGCACTTAAATCACTCCATTGATGTGGCTAAGCGTAATCGGCAACTGCTGGCGGTGTTATTCATAGATTTAAATAAATTCAAACAAATCAACGACACCTTAGGTCACAATGTGGGGGACGTGGTCCTCAAAACCGTCGCGACTAGGGTGACCAGCAAACTGCGCCATTCAGATATTGTCGCGCGCTACGGCGGGGATGAATTTGTCGCAATATTAAATGACATGCGAGATGAGCAAGCGGTCAAGGTGCTGCTAGATCACATCAAAACCACCATTGCACTGCCGATAGAGTACCAAGACGGCCAATGCCAACTCACGGCGAGTATTGGCTACGCGCTCTACCCAAGGGATGGTGAAGACAGCCAGAGCTTAGTGATCCGAGCGGATACTGAAATGTATAAACAAAAGCCTGCTAAGCATCCACTTAACAGGCCTGATGACGACGTTAACTAGTTAAAGCGACGTTAAAAAGAAGCCCAAATCACAGTAGCAACCAAAATAGGACAAACAAACTTCACGTACACTGGCCATACTTTGCCAAATAGCCCCATTTGAAATTCTGGGTAGCCCTCTTCAAGCTCTTTGATTTTGCTATGGCGATTCCATACCCAGCCACCAAAGACACAAAACATCAGCGCAGCAGTGGGCTGTAAGTATTGAGTGGCAACCATGGCAACTAAACCAAACAGTGCGCCAAAGTTATAAACAATCACCACGCTAAATAGTGCAATCACACCACCAAGCACCCAACTTGTCGGCGTACGCTTAGTGTTAAAGCGCTCACCAACTAAGGCAACCGGACACTCCAGCATAGAGATAGACGAGGTCAAAGCGGCAATGGTCAGCAGTAAAAAGAACACTATCGAAAACAGCTGGCCAACCAAGCCTAAGCTATCAAACATCAGTGGCAGTACAGTAAATACCAAAGTATCAGAACTGAGCAGAGAGCCATCTTCAGCGTAAATCTGCACGCCTTTTTGCATCGCCACGAACATGGCAGGCATCACAACCAGGCCAGCGATAAATGCCACTGCGGTATCAACTAACGTCACGCTCATGGCCATTTTCGGTAGGTTCTCTTTTTTGCTCAGGTAGGAACCGTAGATCAGCATAGAGCAGCCACCGATGGTCAGTGAGAAGAAGCCTTGCCCCATGGCCGCTAAGATCAGCTTGCGATCCCAAACTTTTTCGAAATCAGGAATAAGGTAGTGCTTAAGCCCTTCCATCGCACCATCTTGCATCATGATGTAAACGAACAGCAGACCAAACAGCACAAACAGCGCAGGCATCAAGCGCGTCGACCATTTTTCAATCCCCTGCTTTACGCCGCCCTGAACAATCAAAATAGTCAACACGTAAAAGGTAAGGGTACCAAACAGGTTGCGCTCAACGCTAAAACCTTTAAACCATGCTGTCGCTTGTGCAAAACCGAACACATCGCTAATCGCGCCAAGCAGAAAGCAGATCAACCAACCGCCAACAATACTGTAAAAAGCCAATACGGCACTAGGCACGCTTAGGCCGATCCAACCAACTAAACCACCAATACGTTTACCCACTGGGTTAGTGGTTAGGGAGCGCATGCTGTCTACCGGGTTCGCTTGACCATGACGACCAATCGCCATTTCGACCACCAACATAGGAAAAGCGACCACCAAAATCATGATGAGATACACCATCAAGAAAGCGCCACCACCATTGCTGGCCGCTTGAGTTGGGAAGCCCCAAATATTGCCAAGACCGACCGCGGCACCTGCCGCTGCGAGGATAAACCCTAACCTTGAACCAAAACTTTCGCGTGTGTTTGCCATACTGCTAAATACTTCATTGAACTAGTTGACTAGTACGATACCAGTATAATCTAAAATGACAAGCTGAATTAGGATAATTGCTCAACTGTTTGGCGAAATAATCATCACTTCTAAGGTAAACCTATTCATAGCCGATAGAAATCACTATCCGTTGGTAAGGGCAAGCCGATGTGAAGTGACTCGAAATCCCGATGCAACACAGCCCAGTTGCCAACTATGTTTGAGATACCGCACGAAAGACTATTAAAAAGCCAATTAAAAACCATGCACATAGCCCTACCTCTGACTATGAAGTAAAGGCAGCACAGATGTTTGCTGTTAAATTGAGGACAAAAATAATGAAACGGACCCTACTGACTCTTTCCGTCGTCTCTGCATGCAGCATTTCAAGCTCTGCATTGGCGTTCAACTGTACATCCCTGCCTACTTGGCAAGCCGATACGGCCTACGCCAGCAATGCACAAGTTCAACAAAACAACAGTGCCTATAAAGCCAACTGGTGGTCTCAGGGTAACTCACCTGAAACTCACTCTGGCGAGTGGCAAGAATGGTCACTGCTTGGCGTCTGCGCAGGGGGAAACCAAGCGCCCTCTGTCGCGGTAACCTCGCCGCTCAATAACGCCCAACTCACCACTGGGAACCTAATCACCCTTCAAGCGGATGCCAGTGACACCGATGGACAAGTAAGCCAAGTAGAGTTCCTCATTTCCGGCACCTCTTTAGGCGTGGTTAGCTCTCCCCCATACCGCCTTGACTGGACAACCACCACCGGTAATCACTCCATTAAAGCCGTTGCAACCGACGATAAAGGCGCCAGCAGTGAGTCTTTGGTTTCTATCTCGGTAACCCCGGCAGGTGAGTTGGCTCCACCGAGCATCGCCCTGACTTCTCCGACCGGTAGTGAAAACGTAACCCAAGGCGAACGGCTAACCTTAAGTGCCGACGCAAGCGACACTGATGGCAGTGTTAGCCAAGTTGAGTTCTTTGTTGATAATACGCTCGTCGCGACCGACACCAGCGCTCCGTTTGACCACGCGTGGACCGCGCAAGTGGGCGAACACAGCTTCAGCGCCAAAGCGACCGACAGCGATAACCTTTCAACCACCAGCGCCAGCGTGAGTTTAACCGTATCAAGCGGCGCTTCGGGTGGCTGTGGCGATGCCACACCTTACGTGGCGGGAGCCAACTACTCAGCTGGCGAGTTAGTACAAAACCAAAACCAAAAATACCGCTGTGAGGTGGCCGGTTGGTGTTCCTCTTCTTCTGCCTGGGCTTATGAGCCGGGCGTGGGTGAACATTGGCAAGAAGCCTGGACAGGGCTTGGCGCCTGTACCACTTTGCCTACCGTCACACTGACATCACCGGAGCACAACGCTGTGTATCTTGCGGGCAGCACGGTCACTGTCAGCGCGACGGCAAGCTACCCCGATGGCTTAATCAACCAAGTTGAGTTCTTCGTCGGCTCTACTAGCCTTGGTATCGATAGCCAAGCGCCATACGCGTTAGATTGGCAAGCAACGCAATTAGGGCAAACCCAAGTGAAAGCGGTGGCCACTACCGACCAAGGGACGAGCGCTGAAGCATCCGCACAAGTCACGGTTAGCGACCAAGCGGTCGTCAGTCAGATCACCGCTCCCGCAGCAGGGGCGACGGTTGCTCTTGGCAAAGCCACCTCAATTCAAGCTGACGCGACAAGCTTGATAAGTACAGTGACAAAAGTCGATTTCCTAGTAAACGGTAGCCTAGTGGCCAGCGACACCAGTGCACCATACAGCGCAAGTTGGACGCCAACCGCCATTGGTAATTACACCTTAACCAGCGTGGTTACCGATGCTCAAGGCAATAGCGCCACCTCCGGTGGTATAACCGTAAGCGCTGTTGAGCAAGTCGCCAAAAAGCACCAACTGATTGGCTACTGGCATAACTTTGTGAATGGCTCTGGTTGCCCGATCCGCTTAGCCGATATGTCGACCCGCTGGGACATCATTGATATCGCGTTTGCCGATAATGATCGCAACAGTAATGGCACCGTTCACTTCAACCTCTACTCAGGCGACATGCACAGCACTTGCACAGCACTAGACCCAACTCAGTTCAAGCAAGACATGGCAGCGCTGCAGGCGCAAGGAAAAGTGTTTGTCTTGTCACTCGGTGGCGCAGAAGGAACCATTACCCTAAACACAGATCAAGATGAAGCAAACTTTGTTAGCAGCCTGACGGCAATCATCAATGAGTGGGGCTTTGACGGACTGGATGTCGATTTGGAAAGTGGTTCTAACTTAATGCATGGTACCCAAATTCAAGCTCGCTTAGGCCGTGCACTCAAGCAAATTGAAACCAACATGGGCGGCGACATGTATCTGACCATGGCGCCAGAACACCCATATGTACAAGGTGGCATGATAGCTTATACCGGTATTTGGGGCGCGTACATTCCGGTGATCAACGAAGTGCGCGATACCTTAGACTTACTGCATGTTCAACTGTACAACAATGGTGGCCTACCTAACCCATACATGACCGGCGCCGCCCCTGAAGGCTCGGTCGATATGATGGTGGCTTCAGCCAAGATGCTTGTAGAGGGCTTCACCTTAGCCGATGGCAGCCAGTTTGCCCCACTACGTGATGACCAAGTAGCGATTGGCTTGCCATCAGGGCCAAGCTCAGCCAACTCTGGCCAAGCGCCAATCCAGAACATCAACGACGCGTTAGACTGCCTGATCAAAGGCACAAAGTGTTCGTCTGTCGTCCCCGCGAAGCTGTATTCCAACTTCGGCGGCATGATGACGTGGTCAATCAACTGGGACCAACACGACGGCTTCAACTTCTCCGGCCCAGTCGGCGACAAACTAGACCAACTCAACCAATAAGGACACCCCCATACTAACGAAAAAGGGGGCCAAAACGGGCCCCTTCATCACTTACCTTACCAAGCTTATTGCTCTTACTTCGCTTTTAGCACTTAGCTTTTCGTACTTCTCATATCGTAAACACCCGATAGTTCTTAAGCGCTGGGATCTTCTCATGCAAGGCTTTTTCTTCTTCTGCAACTTGCTCTAGCTCATCACAGTACTGCTCTGCCTCTTGCTGTAAGTCTTGGGTTTTGCCTTCGACCTTTTGTTCCAACTGCGCTTTTAGCTCAGACATTTTTTCTTTCAGCTCCGTCAGGTTAATGCCGCCTTCGGTTTTCATCTTTTCCGATAGCGCCGTAAACGCGCTGGAGAAGAATTCTGAGTTAAACGTCTCAAGCATACGGTCGAACTCACCACGCCAGTTGTTCCAAACATCGCTAAACGCCTGCTCTTTTAAAACGAACTCACCGTCTTGCTCATAACGGGCTTCTAGGTCGGCATAGAAATTATCAATCGCCTGTTTTACGTTATCAAACGCTTGGCTGTTATCGAAACTGGCGCTCACGTCATCAACGATCTCCTTAGCGAGCTCAACACCACCATGGGCAAGTAATTTGGCCTTAGGTAGGTACTTGTTCATTTTCTCACGGTAAGCCTGAGCCGCTTGCTGCTGCATTTGATCGAGCTCCAATGGCTCACCATTAATAAAAACATTGTTGTCTTTATCAATCAGTACCTTTGGCTGACCTTGTTGGTAAACTTCAACTTGAGCGCCATCCAGATGAACCTCATTGTTGACATCGATCTTGCATTGCCCGGCATAAACCGATTGGCTCGCAAATAGCAAAGCGAAACTGATTAAGGTTTTTTTCATTCGATAACTCTCTCAACAATTACTGATTAATAGTTACGTTAGTGCTTACTACGCTCAAAGCACCTGCGCAATTTCATAATATCGGGTATTGGCGCCGCTCTTGACTTCGATCTCATCATCCAAGCACTTACCCAGCAAAGCTTGGCCTAACGGGGCTTTAGTCGTCACCACTGCGACGCTAACTTTCTGTTTTGGTAAGTAAACACTTACCCCTCCTGCGGTTGGCCCAACAAAGAACCAATGTGACTGTTCCTCTTCATCCAGCAGTTCAACCAATGCGCTGACCGTTATCGGCGTATCTTGCGTGAATTCTCTCAGCACCAACTCGCGATAAAGTCGAATATTCTCTTCGCACTCTTGCACTCGCTGAGCTTGGCCATGGGCAAGATAAGCGGCTTCCAATGCCAAGGTATCGTATTTATTGTCTGGAATGGTTTCCTCATCGGTCGCTGACTCAATCGCAGTTTGGGTTGCTGCCAGCGAGACTCGGTGCACCTTATGTAACTCTTGCAGAATTAATTGGCATAACTCGGATTTATCCACTTAATGCTCTCTCTTCATTTCACTTACGGGTAGAATACACCGAATCGGCAAAATATGGGAAAAGAACCAATGATAGAAAACTCAATCACTCAATCACTACAACAGATATTTGGCTTCGAAGGGTTAAGGCTCGGTCAACAACAAGTGATTGATACGGTTCTCTCCGGGCATTCTTGCGCGGCAATTTTCCCAACCGGCTCGGGCAAGTCCTTATGCTATCAACTGCCTGCGCTGCACCTGCCGCACCTCACTTTGGTGATCTCGCCTTTGTTGGCCCTGATAAAAGATCAGGTTGAGTTTTTGCACAGTAAAGGCATTGCCGCCGCCTCCATCGACTCGTCAATGGATAGAGATGCCGTGCAGCGAGTGATGCAAGGCGTCCGGGAAGGGGCAATTAAGATCCTGATGATTTCAGTGGAAAGGCTAAAAAACGAGCGTTTCCGTCACTTCATTAGCCAAATACCTATCTCTATGATGGTGGTAGACGAAGCGCACTGTATATCCGAATGGGGGCACAACTTCCGCCCCGATTATCTCAAGTTGCCTCAGTACCAACAGCAGTTGAACATTCCGCAAGTGCTGCTGTTAACCGCCACCGCCACCCCTAACGTTATTCAAGATATGCAGGCTAAGTTTGCCATTGCGCCCCAGCATATTGTGGTGACGGGCTTTTATCGCCCGAACTTAAACCTACTGATCCAACCCTGCGCCGACAGTGAGCGCTTGCAAGCCTTAACCAAAAC
>Ga0070725_10000435_pt1 | contig 29361 bp, 26 predicted proteins | sample tdDd002_FD_69781 | JGI IMG/M metagenome (GOLD analysis project Ga0070725, IMG submission 69781) | Marine sediment microbial communities from the Atlantic coast under amendment with organic carbon and nitrate - tdDd00.2 | ecosystem: Environmental > Aquatic > Marine > Coastal > Sediment | place... | reverse complement strand
ATTATGTGTGTTTGTGTTGTGTGTTACTAAGACTCTTTTAGGGAGAGAGTCCATTTAATGCCTTACTTTTACTTCAATTTTTTTTGCAGTTTCTATTACTTTGATTCTTGAGTGTGACACACCCACTCTGACACTGTCATATCATCGTGGAACTATATCACAAAGCTGTTGCAGTCTTACTTTGGTCGGTTTTTCTTTCTTGCAGGTCGATGAATTATTTTCTACTGAAGCGCATCATACTTTGGCCGAGTACGAGCTTCTAAATATTTAAGGCGTACACTCTGCTCTTGTAGGGTTATGCAGACGTGCTCACTGCCCATATTTCTTCGTCATCAAGAACTTTAACATCATCACGTAGAAGACCAATTCTTGAAATATTAATTAAATGCTTATAAGTGAAATTCTCTGAAATCGAGTTGTTACCCCAGCTACCGCAACCAAGTGTTGTTGATGGTGAAAATCCGTTAAAGAAACTTCCACCAGCAGTTGTAGCAGATGGTGCATTAACTACAAGTCTTGATACAGACAATGCTTCGCCAACACGTTTTATGTTTTCAAGATCATTTGAGTGTACCGCTGAGCTGTGTCCATTACCTTCAAGCTCCAAGTTGGTTTTTGCAATGTAAATGGCTTCATCAAAAGTCTTATATGTAAATGTAGACATCACAGGGCACATCTTTTCTTTACATAAAATATCGGCTTCACCAATGCCATCAGCATGTAACATAATGACACGTGTATTTTCAGGAATAGACACGCCTGCCATTTCAGCAATTTTGCTTGTTGACTGGCCTACAACGTCTTTATTCATGTGGTCGCCACTAAAAATTGCATTTCTGAACTTAGCTTTTTCTTCGTCAGAACGAACAACATATGCTCCATTTGCTTCAAATGCTTGCATAACAGCTTCAAAGTCCGCTTCATGCGCTATAACCGATTGTTCACCAGAACAGATAATACCATTGTCAAAAGTTCTGCCATCAATAATACGCTGTGCAGTTACATTAAAATCTACATCGCGATCAACAATAACTTGAACATTACCTGCACCAACACCAAAAGCTGGTTTCCCGCTTGAATAAGCTGATTTAACCATACCCATACCACCTGTAGCAACAACAACATCTGCAAGTTGCATAAGTTCATTGGTTTTATCTATGGATGGCTCATCAATAATCTGGATCAGATTTTTAGGCGCGCCTAACTTTTCTATGCGTTCATTAATGAGTTCTACAGTTTTTGCACTACACTTTTTAGCTCTTGGATGCGGAGCCACTACAATTGAGTTACGCCCTTTAAGTGCAAACATCGCATTACACATAGGTGTAACAATTGGGTTTGTTGTAGGTGTCACAGCACCAACAACACCAATAGGTTTTGCTATTTCAACAATACGCGTTACAGGGTCTCTATGGATTTCACCCACAGACTTTTTGTCTTTTAGGTCATTCCAAATTACCTTAGCTTTACCTTTATTCTTAGCAACTTTATGTTCATAAACACCCATTCGTGTCTCTTCAATTGCCATTTCAGCAAGCATTTCTGCGTTATCATAAACAACTTTACCAATTTCTCTAACAATTGTATCGACTTGATCTTGAGTAAATGACTCAAATGTTGCTTGAGCAGCTCTTGACTTTGCAATCATTTCACTTAGCATTTTTCATACCTCCAGTATGTTAATACAGTCTTGTATAGATTCCTTGAATGTCTTCCCCAGTCAGCTCAACATAGTTGTTTGCTAAGAGTCTTTGCTGACCTTCTAAAACACTGACTGTGAATGTTTCAACTTCGGACGTTTTCATACCATAGCTTCTAAGTGGATTCTTAGATAACAATTGTCCGAGCACACGCTCCACTTCGTCATATACTTGTTCCTCATCTACATCAAGAATATTTGCCAGAAGACTATTCACGCCTTTAATACGTCCTTCTGGATTTTTCTGATTGTAGAGTTTGAAAACTTCTGTAAAAAACTGATAGTTGGCTTCACCATGAGGAACATGGTACATACCACCTAGAGGGTAAGATAGGGCATGGACAGCACCAACACCTGCATTACCAAATGCGATGCCAGCAAGATTACTTGCTATAGCCATATCTTCTAGTCTTTCAAAACGATACGTTTCACCTTTATCAAGAATACCTTTATAAATTTCCATAATGGTTTCTATTGCTTGAATGCTATACATACGTGTGTACGCATTAGCTTTAGGAGATACATACGCTTCAATCGCATGAATAAGTGCATCGATTGAGCTATAAATGTAAAACTTATACGGTAAACCTTTTAAAAGTTCTGGAATAAGCACCGCATCATCAGGAATGAGTTGATCAACTGCTAGTCCCATTTTAGTTTGTTTTGACTTGATCTCAGCAATGGTGATATTTGTCACTTCGCTACCCGTACCACAAGTCGTTGGCACTGCAATGAGCTCTTTTTCCTTTATGAGTGGTACTGTTTTTTCGAATGCATTCACCACATTGTCTACATCTTTAAGAACCAGAAGTTTAGCGATGTCCAGCACCGTCCCGCCTCCAATTGCAAAAATGCGTTCAAATGGTTTACGTTTTGCTTCAGCTAGTATTGCATTCATCATTTCATCTGATGGTTCCCCTGATCCAAAGGATTCCTGCATAATGAAATCTGCTTTTAAATTAAGCTTTTTCATAAATGGTTCATATAGAAATCCGTGTGTTAGAACCAAGTCACCCTCACCGATTTGGAAGGTTTTTGCAAATGCATCAAAACCCTCAAACTGGTGAATCTTTGATCCCAATTTGAATAGTTGCATATGTTCTCCTTTTGTTCTGAACTGAGCCATTGGCTCACCACTCACTTGATACCTACATCTTGGTAGGTGTTTGAAGTTTCTTGGTCAAACTAGAAATACGATATTTACGCACGTCTGAACGATTTCGTATAGCTAAGTCTAACCGAACTTCTTTATATATGCTTATGGCACTTGCCATTAAAGCTATCTTAATAGTCCTTGCGATTTAACCCGTAATTGTTCTTTTACACATTTAATATAGATAAACTGTTGAGAAATACATGTTTATAAAACCTTTTAATTCCCATTTCCAAAACGTCTGTTAAATTCTATGATTAAATCTTCTCTGAAGTCTGGGTGTGCAACACCAATAAGGGCCTCAGCACGTTGTCTCAGTGTTTTACCCTTTAACTCAGCTATACCGAACTCAGTTACGATGAAATGAACATCATTTCTTGTTGTTGTAACCGCACTTCCTTCAGCTATAAATGGAACAATACGTGAAACGGTTCCCTTTGATGCAGTTGCTGGGATTGCAATGATTGACTTCCCGCCTTTTGCCATACTTGCACCACGTACATAATCCACCTGGCCGCCAACACCACTGAACTGTTTAAGTCCAATTGTTTCAGATACAACCTGCCCCATTAAGTCCACTTGGATACATGAGTTAATCGAAATAATATTCTCATTTTGCATGATGACAGCTGGGTGATTAACATAATCAACTGGATGGAGTTCAACCATTGGGTTGTCATCTACAAAGTCATAAAGGGCTTTACTTCCCATCAAAAATGTTGAGATCATTTTACCTGGATGTAAGGACTTTTTGCTCCCATTCACTACACCCGCTTCAATTAATTCTAAAATACCATCAGAGAACATTTCAGTATGAATGCCTAGGTCTTTTTTGTCTTTTAGAAATAATAGGACTGCATCTGGTATAGCACCAATTCCTAATTGTAATGTCGAACCATCTTCAACGAGTTTGGCACAATTTTCACCAATGGCCTTTTCCACATCTCCGATTCTTGGGAGTGGAATTTCATATAAGGCATTACTGGTTTCAACAATGTAGTCCATATTTGAAATATGAATAAAGTTGTCCCCATGAACCTTTGGCATTTGGTCATTCACTTCTGCAATAACAAGTTTGGCACACTCAGCAGCTGGTTTAGTGTAATCACTTGATAAACCAAAACTACAATATCCCTTTTCGTCTGGTCTGCTGACTTGAATGAGTGCCACATCTACAGGTAGTTTTCTTTCTTTAAAAAGGCTTGGAACTTCATTGAAAAAACAAGGTGTGTAATCTGCTTGGTTACTAGACACTGCTTTTCTTGAGTTCCCTCCAACAAAGAGTGCGTTGTGTCTGAAGTGCCCCTTCATATCTTCCGCAAGATAACGTCCTTCACCCAAACACAACATGTGAACAATTTCAACATTTTCATAGTGCTCTTTGTTATCTGTCATGGCTCTGAGCACATCTATAGGTGTAGATGCTGCATGCCCTAAAACCAGTCTGGAGTTTGAAGGAACGGCCTGGGCAGCTTTTTCTGCACTGACCAGTTTGCTTTGGTATTCGTTTTTCCAGCTCACTGAATCCTCCTAGTATTTTAATTAAAGAATATATATCAAATATCCATTTATTACTTTATTTTACAATCGCATTTTGCAATAAGTCCAACTCTAACATACTTTTGCACGTCATTTTAATAGGATTCCTAAACTCAATTAACTAGGAAATCATTGTTAATACGTACAAATTTATATCGGTGCTTCATTATGTCTACTATTTTTCTATATCTACAACTCATATATTTACATGTGACGGCATTAAATATCCAGAAGATTACCCCATCTTCAAAATGGATTTAGCCATACTCCACATACTTTCTTCCACATCATTCACGAGGACAACACGCTTCATGTCAGGGAGGTTCTCGAGGATGTTGGCCTCAACAACATCCTCGATCGTCATCTGTGCAGCTGGACAGGACCGGCATGCTCCAAGAAAACGAACCCTCACTTCGCCATCTTCTACAGAGATCAACTCAATGTCTCCATCATGACGTCGTAAGCTTTTTCTTACTTTACTATTAATTACGTGCTGAACACGTTCAAATTGGCTACTCATCATCCATACCCATGGATTATTGTGCTGTACAGCCAGATACTTTTACCGCTGAAGCAGTTGAGTCGATTTTAGCTATTGATTTAGCCAGTTCTTTTTTAGCTTCAATGTTGCCCTGACGAGCGATCATAATACGTTGTGCTTGAGGAGAACCTGCTCCGTGCATAGACTCAGTTCTATACCCTACTGCAGCAGTACCTAATGTCATATTTTCTACAAGACGTAAAATACGCATTCTGTCCTCAGTTGGCACATCACTTCTAGCTTTAAAATACTTTTCAATATAAGGACCAATCTCTGGATGTCTTAGATCTTGTTCAGATGGCAGTGTTACCATCAAGCCCCCTGCTATATCTTCAGCCAGACGTGAGATTTCGTAAGGGAAACGCGTAACATTTTGTTTACATACATTAGCTAGTAGAAGGTTGATCATGTAGTTTCCAGCTTCCATTTGAGAACCTTCTGAAGAACAAGCGATTCCACAGCTATAAAGGGTTTCGTTAAGGTGTGTCATTTCGATAAGCTTGTCTTTAATGTGACTCGCTTTGTTGGCACCATTATATTCTGCTGCAAGAGCAGCTGCACCAATTAGCACATCGCCCACACCGACTTTACATCCGCCGTATGACTGTCTGTGGTATCCTGCAAATCGTTCAACCATCATACCAGCAAACTCATATTCTTTCTTTAGGAAAATACGTTCATTTGGAACAAAGACATCTTCGAAGACTACAAGGACTTCATGACCGCCAAATTGGCTATTACCCAGGTCTATGTCAGCGCCTTCTTCTAACTTTCTTGCGTCACATGACTGTCTGCCATAAATCATAAATACACCTTCAGCGTCACTTGGAACTGCAAAACTTACTGCGTAGTCCTTGTCAGCTTCTTTCATTGCAATTGTAGGCATGATTAGATGTTCATGAGAGTTCACGGCACCTGTTTGGTGGGCTTTTGCGCCTCTTACAACAATTCCGTCTTCTCTTTCTTCTACAATGCGAAGGTACATGTCTGGGTCGTCTTGTTGAGATGGTGACTTGCCTCTGTCCCCTTTAGGATCTGTCATGGCACCATCTACTACAAGGTCACCTTCTTGAACAAACTCCATATATTTTCTGAAATTCTCATGATAGTTCGTACCATGGGCTTTATCTATTTCAAAAGTTGTACTAAATACAGCATTAAATGCATCCATACCAACACAACGTTGGAAACAAGATCCTGTCTTTTGACCTAACAGGCGTAGCATTTTAACTTTATTTTTCAGATCATCGGTGCTTTGGTGCAGGTGGCAAAAGCGGTTCACTGTGTCACCTGTCAAATTTGATGTTGCAGTCATAAGGTTCTTATGTTCTTCATGATGTGCAAGTTCATAAGTCACCGCTACAGAGTTTAGTGATGGACGGATCATTGGATGATCAACTGGATTGTCGATAAGTTCACCCATAAGATAAACTTTTAGATTCATTTGTCTTAAACTATCAATGTACTCTTCTTTAGTTTTTAGTGCCATTAATATCACTCCCATTTGATTCTTTTCCGTTAGTCGGTTATTTATCTTAGCCACCTCTTTATTATGCAATAGGCGTGCCAAGTTTTAAAAGTTTATCCAATAAAAAAGCTAAAATACTTTGAAAGTATTGCAACTACTTACTTTAGATAGCTTGTGTTGATTGTTATACATTTAACAACATATACGTGAAATTGTATAGATTCAAGTACAAAAGGCGGTGTCTTGTTGCATTTTCGCAACACCACACCGCCTATCTCATTATTATATTTCTTTGTTTTCCAGTGCTTACAAGCAATCAATTTGCTCGTGTTGCATTTTTGCACCGCGTTGCATAATTGCAACACACCCTTTTACATTGTTACGTTCTTCACAATCTTTTCGTATTTTTGTCGCTTTCTAACAAAAGTTGAGGCGTTAATCCCTAGTGCTTTTGCAGCATCACGTACATTTCCATACTGGTCAAAGGCATCTGTTAACATCTTAGCTTCAAGTTGAGCTACAGCGTCCTTTAAAGTAGAAGGCTGGCCTGATGGGCCATCCACACTCATATTTTCAACCTCTAAAGGAAGTTCGTTCGACATGATTGTACTATCCTGACACATTACGAATACACGTTCCATGACATTTTTGAGCTCTCTAATGTTCCCTGGCCAGTTGTAACGATAAAGTTTCTCATAAGTGTCTTTCGAAAGACGTTTCTGTTCATCGTATTCTAAGTTTAGAGCATTTAAAAACGTGTTAACTAAAGGTACGATATCTGCTTTCCTCTCACGTAGTGGTGGGATATGTACAGGAATGATGTTAAGTCTATAAAACAGGTCTTTTCTAAAGGTCCCCTCTTCTGACATTGCCAACAAGTTTTTATTTGTTGCTGCAATAATTCTCACATTGATTTTAACTGTATCTACACTGCCTATTCTTTGGATTTCTTGCTCCTGTAAAACACGAAGGAGCTTGGCCTGAACACTGTATGGCAACTCTCCAATTTCATCTAAAAAAATGGTCCCCTGATGGGCTTCTTCAAAAAGACCAATTTTCCCACCTGCTTTGGCTCCTGTAAATGCACCAGAAGCATAACCAAAGAGCGCCGACTCAATAAGTGAGTCTGGTATTGCACCACAGTTAACGGAAATAAGTTTTTTATCTACCCTAAGACTATTTTGGTGAATAAACTCAGCCATTTTCTCTTTACCTACACCAGTTTCTCCGGTAATAAGTACCGTTGTGTCATGACTTGCTACACGTTTGGCAGCTTCAAGTATACGTCCCATTTTTGCATCTCGCGAGTAAATATCATTCTTTTCATTTAATGTTTTTCTGAGGGTTTCAAGCTTGGAGTTATACATGTCCATTTTCCGGTCACGCTCATATAACTCCTCACGTAAACGTTGTAACTCAGTAATGTCACGCACATTGGTGACTATCATTTCTATTTGACCATGATCATCAAATATTGGCGTCCCTGTCACTAGAAGTATTTTGCCAGATGCTAGTTTTTGGTGCATGGTCACTACGTCCCTTGTCCGTAAAACCACGGTACTACAGGCTTTAGAAATAATCCCTTGGTCAACTAAAATATTAACGTGTTTACCCACTATTTCTTCAGCACGTATGCCAGTGATCCGTTCGTATGCTTTATTCACCCGGGTCGTCACCGCATTGCCATCTGTTATGTAAATGCCGTCGTAACAAGATTCCAGTACTGCATCCAGTTTTTTTGTTATACGTTTAAACTCTCCCAGTTCTTGAACAACATTTCGGTAGGCACCACACTGGTCCTTTGCACATGATTCCTGAAGTACATCATTTTTATTTACCATATCTAATCCACAACCTCATTATTGTTTTCTTTCAAGAATAGTGACCTTAGGATAAAATCCAAACTTGGCGTAAAATGGATATACATCTTCATTTCCAGTGGCAACGCCGAGTGTAATACTTTTTATACCTTTGCTTTTAAACCAGTCCAGAGGAGACTGCATTAACACATCACCAATACTTTGGCCTCTATAAGCCTTTTTTAAATAGATAGAATCAATCTCACCGCCCCCCTTCGAGTCTATTGATGAAATACTGTAACCAATCGTTTCATTTTTCAAGGGGTCTTTGGCAATTATAATATGAACCTCTTTGTCAGGTGATTCAATTGAGTTTCTTCTCTTATCAAAAGTATACGCCACAAACCGCTCCTTAAAATATGGAGACCTTTTAGCATGTAATGCATTTAACTCACACCATAGGGTTTCAAGTCTTGGTAAAAGTTCACTACCACCAGATTCGAATACAACATCTACATTTCTATTTTGAGGAACTGGTTCACTCGTCTTATGTTTCTTAACTGGAATGGTAATAAAACCATCATGGATCTCTCCAAAAGATAAGGGGTCAGCCTCCCCTTTATAAATCGAATATAGACCGTATGCACTTAAAAAAGCATCCATCTTATCTTCAATATGTTTATGGGTTTTTCTTGTAACTTTTTCTCTTATATTCTTTTTGTCTTCAAAATCAAAATGTTCTATTAGTCCATTAACCTTGTTCTCATCACGTTCGATTTGGCATATTCTTTTTAATATTTTATGTAATGCAGCGTTTGAATCTGCATAGGGAACTTTACCTTTTACCTTATATTTGACCGGATATATCTCCGGGAATAAACCACATATAATCCCTGTTGGAAATGTTTCAATTAATGTGTTTTGATTGTCTTTTGCAAGGAAACCGAATTTAGTATTCCTTGTTCCAGAATCATCTAAAGCCTTCTTGATCTTCCCTGCTAATACTTCACCACGAACTTGTTTATAGTGTTTAATAAAGAAATTTCGATTTGCCATAAACAACTTCACTTGGTTTCCATTGATCTTTGCCTTCGATAACAAGCGGTCTGCCTCGCGGGCACCTGTCTCATTTTCTAACACAAGGGGGGCATCTACAGCTATACACAGGTCTTCATCAGCATACTTTTTTATAATTTCAACCATGTCTTCATCTGTATAAACTTGGGCATCTAGGTAGTCAATTTTACCTGATCCGTCTAATATACATAAGCCTGTTTCATTTTTGTAGGTCCATGCTAAGTCTATTCCTATGAACTTCATAAAATCACCTTCACTCGCTCATATGTATTCCAAAAAAATTCGTCTTCCATCCATAACTTCCAACTATAGTATATAGTAAATTCCTATGGTTTCCAGACTTGGATTTGTATTTTATTAATTTTTTAACAAAGTCAAATATGCACATATTTTATTTATAAAAACATCATATTTTCTAGGATAATAGTGGTCTATTTTAGTCTAGTTTGATAAAATATAAGAATATGATAATCGAAGTATTAAGGGGATAAACATGGAAATTAAAGCATTTCACCACTTTTGTATTCACACGGCAGTCTACGACGCTTCCTTTAAGTTTTATACAGAGCTTTTAGGCTTTGAACTCGTTAAAGATGACTTACACGCACCCAAACGTCTTCATAGAACCTGGTTACGTCGCGGCCCACTTATGATTGAATTACTTAGTGAAAAGTGTAATAAGAAGTATGGTGATTATAGTAACAGCACTCAAGGCATAACACATCTTTCTTTTGAAGTTGAAGATATTGAAAAAGCCTTTGAACAGGCGAAAAGTTTTGGCGCAAAAAATAAGTCTAAACATGGTAAAGACATTTACCGTATTAAAGGCGGGAAACAGTTTAAACTTGTTGCACCAGAAGGCACTGAAATTGAAATTAGAAATACTGATTTTGTTTAAGATATAACTAAAGTACTAAATTTTCAAAGCATATGCTACATTGTTCTTGTACAGCAAAAAGGCTTCTGGATCTATTATTGATCAGAAGCCTTTTAATATTATTAAACTCATATTTATAGATCATTATTCTGTTCTACTAAAACTCCATCATCCCTCTTTGGACGTTATATAGTTCAGTAAAACCTGCTTTAGCAAGGACACGACCTGCAAAGAAACTACGACTTCCCGATGCACAAATCAAAATAACTGCTTGTTCTTGATCCAGTTCATTAAGTCGTGTTTTTAGTGAATCTAGTGGAATATTTTTAAACCCTTTAACTTTATTAGAGTTAAACTCCATTGGTGATCTAACATCGATGAACTGACGTTTTACTGATTTATCTTTCATAAACGCTTCTACTTTTGCACGATTTATTTGTTCAATTTTAGCTCTTTTGCTGAATATCATATTATTTTCTCCTTTAGTTACCCCTCCCTGTAGGGGGTCTGTTTTCTATAATATACCATAGAGTTTATAAGCGGTCAAGATAGAAGCATGTAAATCCAGCTTCTGCATGATTATAAGCCATACCTGCCTCACACCTAATTATAGTTGTATTTTCATTGTTTTTATCTTTACTATTAAATCCTAAATGTAAAATCACTTTATTATATCGATTCACTTTCTACTTAAAATGTTTCATACTAGATATAGTTGTGTGTTGTTGACTGATCCGTCTCAACTCCCAACAAATTCAAAGTAAGGAGATCATTATAATGAAAAAAATTCTAGTACTCGCAACGGGCGGTACCATTGCATGTTCAAATACAGGCAATGGACTTGCACCACATTATTCTATAGATGATTTAATTTCATACATTCCACAAGTAAAAGATATTTGTGATATTGATGGCAAAATGATCATGAACATTGACTCCAGTAACATGACACCTGAAAACTGGGTGACAATCGCTCAAGCTGTTTTTGAATCCTACCATGACTATGACGGTTTTGTTGTAACCCATGGAACAGACACAATGGCTTACACAGCTTCAGCCATCACTTATATGTTAGAAGGATTAGACAAACCTGTTGTAATTACAGGTTCACAGTATCCTATTGAACAAAAACACACAGACGCTGTTATGAACTTAAAAGATGCCATTCACTTTGCATGTGAAAACATTGCTGGTGTTTTTGTAGCCTTTGACGGTCGCCTTATATCTGGCCCACGTGCTATGAAAGTTAAAACGAGATCGTATGATGCTTTTGAAAGTATAAACTTTCCATATATTGCAAACATCCAGCACGGTCGGATTCAATATAAACACTTTGTCCTAGATAAGTTTCTTCCAACTGGATCAGAACTAACACTTCATCCTGAAGTGGATAACTCTGTAATGATTGTGAAGCTTTTCCCTGGCATGAAACCTAATATTTTTGAATACCTAAGAGAAAACTGTCGTGGTATAATCATTGAAAGTTTTGGTATTGGTGGTATTCCCTTTGATGTTGTAGATGTAGCAAGCGAAGTTGGAGACATGATCCGTTCAGGCATGGCTGTTGTTATGACAACACAGTGTCTTGAAGAAGGTGTAGATTTTGATGTTTACGAAGTTGGGAAAAAAATCCCGCGTGATGGATTAATTTTCGCAAACGATATGAACTCAGAAGCAACATTAACTAAACTTATTTGTGCACTTGGTCGCTATGAATCTGTAGCTGATGTGAAAAACATGGTTGAATCTCATGTTCAGTACGATATAGACACAGATCTTAACTAAAAATTTTATTATAAATCGTTAAATTCGAATATGAATGATTCGAATGATGACATAAAATTTTCTACCGAAAATACTATCCATATATTAATTCAAACAAAAGCAGTCAACCGACATTGATATGTAACCTCCTAAGCGGACATTCTAATGAATTAAAATTAGATGATCCACTTAAGAGACACCACGTCACTTTCCGGATGACTGCTTTATTATTTATGTTTTCTAATAAAAGCTACCATCGTCTCCATAACCAAGCCTGCATCTTCATCTATGGATGGCATATGCCCTCCTTTTTTAAACTTCAGATACTCTACGTTTTGAATACCATAACCAGGTTTATCCCCATGAATAAGGTCCAGTTGATTGTCGGATGGACTGAATAAAACCAAAGACGGAACGTGCATCTTTGAAAAATCAAATGATTTCATTTCAGAATAATTTTTAATGTCATTAAAAGATCCAGGATTTCTAAGTGACGGGGGTGCTGTCATTTCAAAAAACTTGTCTAAGAGCTCAACACGCTTTTCATCTTTAACAACATAGTCATAATTGACACCTAACTCCTCTGCTGATTTTTTACGAAACTGTTCAGGCATCCACTTGGACAAGGTGTGCAAGATCCAGATCCCTCTGTCGGATAAAAGCATTCTCTCAAATGTGCTTATTCTATGGACCCATGTATCTCCCACAGCACAGTATAATATAAGACCATTTATTATGTTTGGATAATCCATAGCAAACTGTATTGCTGGTGGTCCACCCCCTGACCAAGCGTGAACGGTTACATCACTTAATCCAAGAGACTTGCAAAAGACATTCAGAAAGCGTCCTTGGTCCTTTATTGATTCACCGGCTGACAATGGCGTTCCAAGGAAACCCGGTCTTGAAGGTGTAATGACACGGTAGCCCTTTTTGACAAAATCACCAAAGAATATAGGGCCAATTTCCGCTCCAGCTGGTGAACCATGTACATGTAAAATGACTGGCGCATTTTTAGGTCCTATATCTGTATAATGTATCAATCCGAGTTGCGTTTCAACATAACATGCATCTTTATAAGCAGCCTCTTTCATCGTCTCATACCATTTTTTAAACTTCATATTACACCTCATATCTATACTCATTTAATTTAACTACGATCCACATAACATACTCTGGAGTATGTCGTGTGTGAAAAGAAAGGCATGCTAATGCAAACCTCATTTTCAATACGCTTCTCATATATTTTTCTTTCTTATATTATTTTACACATTCTTATTTGTATGTTCACCCTATGCATCACTTAAAATCCAAGAGAACTGAGTTGAGGATATCCTCTACTTCCACTTCACTAATAAAAGAGTCCGCAGTTGCTTGAAGCAGTGCTATACCTTCTACAGCCACTAAAAATCGAATACTAAGATTACGTATATCCTGCTCTGATAGGTCCTGCCCCTTTAATCGACTTATGACTTTAATAGTGTTTTCAATATACTTTGTCCGTTGCTTTTCAAGAAGCCCCTTTAACTCAGGAAATCTTCTAATACCGTCGAAATACAAATAGTAAATATCCTGAGCCTGTAATAGCCCCTCTTCATTTGCTAAAGCCTCTAGGTTGGCAGACTTCATTAATACAGATTTAAAAACAGATCTTAAGTCAGTTAGATCACTGGTCCCTAGTACACTTTGCAAACTTAAAATTTCTGACATGTATTCCAATGACGCCTTATAAAGCTGTTTTTTACTTTTAAAGTAGTGGTATACAGCACCTTTTGTATTTCCTGTTTCCTCTGCTATATGGTCAATCGTAACATTGTCATAACCTTTGTCAGCAATCAGAGACAAAGCAGACAACATTAAATACTCCTGTGTTTTGGTATTTGAGTTTCCCAAATCTAAGCTTTCAATTCTGTTATTATTCATTATTATTCCCCTTTACATACTCTGGAGTATGCAAATCATATCACATACTTCAGAGTATGTAAAGAAAAAGCACACCCATCGGGTGTGCCGCCTTAATAAGTTGTTTTTAATATACACTTCATTAAAACCCTTGTTGAAAACTATAATGTTTCATTGTTACTGTTTCCACTTGAACCTTGCTCATGAATTCTCCACCAACTGGATGTGTGTTTATTAGTTCAGCTGCCTTCATAGCATCCTCTAAACTTTCCCAGATGACAACATCTATCCATTCTCCATCCTCTGATTTAGCCAGTGTCCTCGACACAAGTCCTTTTTGACTAGTTACAAGTTCTTGAAGTTTCGTTGACACATCTAATATTTCTTCATCTGTAACTGAAGTTAATGCTTTATACTTTACAATTTCAAATACCTTTGTCATAAGAGCCTCCTTGGCAGTTCCATGTTTTGTTTACAAGTTCATTATGACAAATCAATGTGGACACCATCTTGTCCCTATTAAAAAACTAATTATATAAATCTACGATTTTCATTAAATTATCAAGGTAAACCTGTTTAAAATCCTCATCTAAAATCATAACATGTTCTCTAAATCCAAAAATGGTTTTTAAAAGCCATTCATCGATTCGGAAAGGGAGTGCATAGTCAAAATAAGGTGCATCCCACTCTATTTTATCTAGTGGAATTAACTGATCAAGTTGACCATATATCGGCTGAAAGAACCTTATATTAATAGGGTTTGATTCATCTACGCCATACCAATTTGTAAAATAGTCTTGATCTCCCATATCATCTTTAACAGGTTCAAAGGTTTCATCTATGAGTTTAACCTCTGCCATTCTAGTAAACTTAAATGTCCGGTGTGCATCTGAAAATGTGCAGAATGCCTTCAAATACCATCCGCCCCCCTTTAGAACAATTCGAATGGGTTTAACTTTACGAAGATGGGCCATGCTGCCTGGTTTATAGTACTTAAACGATACGTACTGACACGCTTCTATACCCGCTTTTATCAAAGTGAGCACTTCATTCATGTGTTTCTTATCATCCCAAGGCATTAAATCAATAATCATCTTTGTTTCTTTATCAGAATGACTATCTACATTTTGAATAATTTTATTAAAAACAGATGATGTCAAATTGTTCGCAAGACTTTTATCCAACCCACCTAACATATCTCGAATAAGATCATACTCTGCCTCAGTAAATACAGATCTATTTAAGGTGAATCCTTCATGAATAAAATAGCCCCCCGCTTGACCCACCTCTGAGTATATTGGAATACCTGCAATGGTGAGTGTATCTATATCACGTCTGATGGTTTTAACCGTCACGCCAAAATGTTCTGACAATTGCTTTGCTGTTAGTTTTTTTCTATTTATAAAAAGAATCACCATAGAGAGCAAGCGATCTATTTTCATGTTAAACCTCCCAGATATTATCCAACCTGTAAACCTACACTTTACAGTATATCACTTGATCTTATTAACACTACTTAAGACAATAACCCCACTGGTGTTTATGTAATTATAAAAGGCCACCCATTTGGGTGACCTCTGATTCTTATGAACCCAATTTTACGTTTTACGCTGTAAAAAAGACCACTCTTACGAGTGGTCCATTCTGCGTTAACGAATCACAACAATTATAAGGCTACTTGGAAGACAAATCATAATCTGTAACTTGGTAAACACAGTAATTTAACCAGTTTGAGAATAGTAAGTTTGCGTGTGACCGCCACCTGTTCTTTGGTCGAAGCGTTGGATTGTCTTTAGGATAGTAGTTAAATGGAATCTCAATATCCAGTCCTTTTTCTTTATCTCTAGCATACTCAAGGTGAAGGGTTAATCCATCATATTCCGAGTGTCCCGTTACAAATATTTGACTCAAGTCATTATTTGCAACTATATAAACACCTGCTTTATCAGACTCACACAGGACTCTAAGTCCATCCACTTTTTCTACATCTTCACGTCTTGTTTCAGTGTGTCGGGAATGTGGCGCTAAAAATACTTCATCAAAACCTCTTAATAGAGGCACTTTTCTTTCTAACACATCGTGTTCAAACACACCAAACTTCTTTTCTTTAAGAGGATGTTTCGGGACGTCATGGAAATGATACAGCCCCGCTTGTGCCCCCCAACAGATAAATAAAGTCGAGGTCACATTGGTCTTCGAAAAATCCATAATTTCTTTGAGTTCATCCCAGTATGTTACATCTTCAAAATCAAGATTTTCAACAGGCGCCCCAGTAATAATCATACCGTCAAATCGTTTATTTTTGATCTCATCAAAACATTTGTAAAATGTATTAAGATGTTCAGCATCTGTGTTTTTGCTCTCATGGGTTGATGGGTTTATAAAAGTCACGTCAACTTGAATTAGACTATTTGAAATGAGTCGTAACAGTTGAGTTTCAGTGACTATTTTTAAAGGCATTAAGTTTAATATTAAGATTTCAAGAGGACGAATGTCTTGATGTTCCGCCCTAAAGGTATCCATTAGAAACAAACCTTCTTCTGTTAATGTCTTAAATGCTGGAAAACTTTCAGGTACAACTACTGGCATAAGTCACGCCTCCTCTATCCTTTTAACGCTTGATCAAAATCAGCTTTAATGTCTTCAATATCTTCAATACCAACAGATACACGAATTAGGTCAGGTGACACTCCCGACGCCTTTTGCTCCTCATCTGTTAACTGTGAGTGTGTTGTACTTGCTGGATGGATAACCAAGGTTCTGGCATCTCCTATGTTTGGAACTAGACTGGCAAGCTCAACACCATTAATGAACTTTTTACCTGCTTCACGACCACCTTTAACTCCAAATGTAAGAACACCACTGCATCCTTTAGGCAGATATTTTTTAACAAGATCATGGGATGGATGGTCTTCAAGACCTGGGTAGGATACCCATTCTACTTGTTCATGAGTTTGTAAGTATTTAGCCAGTTCCAGTGCGTTGTCGCTATGACGTTGGACACGAAGATGAAGGGTTTCAAGTCCAGTGTGTAGTAAGAAGGAGTTGAAAGGACTAAGCGTTGAGCCCAAATCTCTTAATAGTTGAACTCGTGCTTTTACTATATAAGCCAACTCGCCAAAAGTTTTTGTATATTCTAAACCATGATAACTTGGATCAGGGTCTACTAAGCCAGGAAACTTTTCGGCTGTCCATTCAAATTTGCCAGAATCAACGATCACACCACCAATACTATTTCCATGCCCACCAATATATTTGGTAGCTGAATAGACTACAATATCAACTCCATGTTCAAATGGTCTAATTAAATACGGAGTGGCAAATGTGTTGTCAACAACAAGAGGAACACCAGCATATTTCGATAAAGTAGAGAACTTTTCAAAATCCAAAATATTCAGACCCGGATTGCCAATCGTCTCTCCATAAACAACTTTTGTATTTGCTTTAACATGTTTCTTTAGTTCATCAAGTGAAAGCTCTGGATCTACAAAAGTTACATCTATTCCTAATTTTCTAAATGTATAAGCGAAAAGTGTATAAGTCCCACCATATAGCGTACTCGCAGCTAAAATATGGTCACCCGCTTGGCAGATATTTAGAATGGCTAAAGTGATTGCTGCTTGTCCAGATGCTGTTGACAGTGCCGCAGCTCCACCTTCAAGTAAATTAATCTTCTCTTCAAATGAAGTATTAGTTGGGTTGTTCAGTCGTGTGTAAATGTTTCCAAACTCTTTAAGTCCAAAAAGATTCGCTGCTCTGTCTGCATCCCCCAAGTCATAAGACGCTGTTTGGTGAATCGGAATCGTTCTAGCACCTGTTTCGTCTGCTGTGTAAGTCCCCTGTACTGCAATTGTTCCTAGTCCGTAATTTTTACTCATTGTCTTGCCTCTCTTTCTAATCTTCTCTAATCTCTACTTTGATTCATTTTCATGAATACACTTTTACATATGACCTAGAAAGAGTTTGAAGACTTCAACTTTACGCGGACTTGGACCTTTGGTTCGCCATGTCGTATTCCACTGACTTGGGTTTTAGCTTTAACCTAGTCTACGAAATGCTTGTCGAACCTTTGGTTCGCCATGTCGCTTTCCACGGACTTGGGTTTGAGTTTGACCAAGTCTAAGAAATGCTTGTCGAACCTTTGGTTCGCCATGTCGCTTTCCGCGGACTTGGTTTTGAGTTTGACCAAGTCTAAGAAATGCTTGTCGAACCGTTGGTTCGCCATGTCGCTTTCCACGGACTTGGGTTTGAGTTTGACCCAGTCTAAGAAATGCTTGTCGAACCTTTGGTTCGCCATGTCGCTTTCCACGGACTTGGGTTTGAGTTTGACCAAGTCTAAGAAATGCAGTCGAACCGTTGGTTCGCCATGTCGCGGGACGCGCCATATGTTTAAGATGAATGGTAACTGAAAATAAGTGTGGGCACTGATTTTCAGTTACCATTCATCTTAAACGCATTTCTGTTGTCTTTCGCGTAAAAGAAAAACTCCCCTCATTAGATGAGGGAAGTCGGTTGGCGTCTTCTTAACTCATCTTCCAGCTGTTGGGCTGTCGGATTTAGCACCTTACACTTCATAAATGAATGCAGGTTGCTGAGACTTCATAGGGCCGCTCCCTCAGTCTCTCTCGATGAGATCATTATGTATTTAAAAGCTAGTATACGGCAGAATGTATACTCTGTCAATCCATTTTTAAAAGTTTTCTGAATTCAGAGTTAATTTGTAGGATTGCAACTTTTTGTGTAAATACATATTTTATGAAATTTTCTGTAGTAGTTGCTACTTACAACTTATACTCCACACGTTTGTGTTCATGTTTGTCAATCATTATATTTCCTTTGAAAACGCCACGTTTCAAGAGATGGTTAATAACCTCTTTGAGGAAAGTCTCACTGCCTACAACATAATATAGACTATCTGATAAATGAACTTCCGCATCAATTTTTTCAAACAAATCCTTACGAGATGGTACATATGCATTTTCAAATGACACATGGTTAACTCCATCTAATTCTTCTTTATAAATATATCCACCTCGGTCAATATTGATATTGGTCATACTTTTTATACCAGAACTGTCTTCAAGGAAACTCTTCACATAGGGACGCATGGTTGAAATCCCTACACCCATGGATATCAAGATTACATTTTTGTCTTCTCTTCTAAGTGGCATATGGTTTTGAGTTTTAAATACAAACATCTCAGCACCTGGAACCATTGCTTTAAGGAACTCCTTGTAGTCTGAGTGCAATTCTGGAATACGTGTTGTTACACCAATATACCCTTCACTGGGCATGGTATAGATAGACATATGTCGAACCATTGACTTGTCTAATACACCTCCAATTAGAAACGACTCATGTGCTAAGTGGGTATGAGCACCTTCAGCCCAGCTTAAGTCTTCAGGTTTGTCAAAATTATATGATCTCGTCTTCTCATCTAGGTCAACAACCTCTTTCAGACGGATTTTGTACATTGGCCCATCCTCAAGGGATTGGGCATTTTCGTAAGTGTAATTCTTCATGTGTACCACCTCTATAGAAATGTATACTGTTTTAGTCCTATTTAAGATAATACAACAGCTTATATCTTACGTCAATGCAATTGAGAAATGTTATCAATTGTTCCCATATCTATTTTACCCATACACAATAAATAGCCATACACCAATATTTCCATTTCTCACAAGGTCTCAGACAAAGTCCTTATCAAACAGGTGTCACTACTAAAAAGATTTTGTAACGTAAATATCTAAATATTCAAGAGACAATGCCATAGACTACTTCTACTTATTAATAAAAAAAGAAAGGCCTATTAAGACCTCTCTTTTACAAAACATATTCATTTGTTATTTAATGTTTATTAACGTAGTGTATTTGGGTACCTTACACCAGACCAATAAATGTTGTTTGCTACAACTGCTAATTCAGGTAGTTCAACATCTTTAAGCGCCCACTTCTTAAATTCCATGAATCCAGTACGGTCAACAATGTAACCAATGTGCTCTTTAGGCAGGCTACGGTCAATGTACTCTTCAACATACTCGTAAGTGTTTAGGATGATTTTAATAATGCTTTCTTCATCTGTCCAAATCATAAAGTCTTCAGCCAGTCTAGGGTTCTTCTTACCTGTTCGACCCATAACTGTTAGACGGTAGTATTTCTTTTCACTTCTAGTCCAAGCACCTGTTGGGCAATTTAATACACATTCACCACAACCAATACACTTTTTATGATCACGTTCAACTTTATAATTATCCATCGACAAAGCTTCTGTTGATAAATTTTTACACTTCTTAACACAACGCTCACAAGAAACACATTTCTGCTTGTCATACTCAGGTAAACACATACCCACAATACCGAAATCGTGCATACGTGCTTTGATACAATCGTTAGGACAGCCCGTTAAAGCAATCTTTACGTGTAGATTGTTTGGGAATATGGCGTCTTCAATGCGCTTAGCAAAACCCGACGTTTCATATTGCCCCTTTGGACAGACTCTATTACCAATACAAGCTGCAACATTACGTGTACCTGCTGCTGGGTAACCCGTTTCAGGTTCAACTTGATTAATTTCAAGACCTTCAATAACAGGTTGAATCATTGCATTAACTAGGTCAACTTTATCCATATCAATGCCCGGAATTTCGAACCCTTGACGTGTTGTTAAGTGTAAGTTGCCTTCACCAAACTCTTCAGCAATTTTTTGTAATACTTCAAAGTGTTTTGCTTCAATTTTACCACCTGGAACACGTACTCGAAGTGCTGTTTTATAACGCTCTTTCGTTACACGATAGGCGTTTTTGGTCAATTTTTTAGTATTAATATCCATGTGCGCCTCCTAGTCGAATAACTTCTTTGCGTCAACGTAATTGAATACAGGGCCATCTAGACAGATGTAAGTATCGTCCATTTTGCAGCCTCCGCATTTACCTAAACCACAGTGCATTTTTCTTTCGTATGATACCCAGATTTTTTCCTCTGGTACACCGCGATTTAAGAACTCAGCCACTGTAAACTTCATCATGAGTGGCGGTCCAACAACTACAACTTCAACGTTGTCCATATTTTCGATAGGAAGTTCAGGAACAAACTTTGTTACAAGACCTGTGTAACCAGCATAGTCTTTTTCTGCACCATCAACTGTAAGTGTTACACCCATGTTGTTTTCTTGCCATGTTTTTATATCTGACTTAAATAGAATATCTTCAGGTGATTTGAAACCAACAAGTAAGTGGAAATCCTTCACTTGAGACTTATCTCTACATACTTCATCTATAATACCTTTAACTGGGGCTAAACCACTACCTCCGGCAGTTACTATTAGTTCTTTACCTTTGTAGTTTTCCATCGAGAAACCATTTCCGTATGGTCCTCTTAAGAAGAATTTTTGGCCTGTCTTAAAGTTGTGAAGTTCATCTGTAACACGACCCACTCGGCGAATCGTTAAATCAATAAAGTTCTCCCCTATACCAGATACGGAAATAGGACATTCACCGTATTTTGGAATAGAAACTTCAAAGAATTGACCTGGAACGATATCCCCTTCATAAGCCATTCTGAACGTATATTCAATATCCGTGTGTTGGATAATTTCTAAAATTTCAGATGGAAATGGCATATATGCATTGCTCATTATAGCCCCTCCTTTGCAACATTTGTTACTTTGTTTACGCAGTTTGAGAATGAGATGTACGACGGACATGCATCATCACATCTACCGCAACCAATACACATGTGTTTGTTAAATCTTTTGTTGTAATCATGAACTTTATGAAGTGTTTTAAAACGCATACGATCCCCGTATTTTTTACGGAAACCGTGTCCGCCAGCCATATCTGTATATCCATCAACATGACACGAAGACCAAACTCTGCGTCTTTCACCTGTGTTTTCATTATCCTTGTAGAAAATATCCTGCATAGCAAAACATGTACACGTAGGACAGACAAAGTTACATTTCCCACATGCCACACAACGTGAATCGTATTCTCTGAACACTTCATGATCAGCAATGGCTTGCCCATCAAGGTTTTCAGGTGTTTCCACTTTTATTTCATTTTCAGTTACAAAGTCCATTTCGAAATCCGCTACTTGGTGATCTTGCATTTTAAACTTAACTTTTAAAGAATCACTTTTCACGTCCAGACAGACTGAATCGCCCGCTGGTTTTATACCAATTGCATAGTTTTCTGCTTTGTTCGTACCCATAGATACACAGAAGCAATTTCTGTATGACGATTCACAGCCGATTAAGGCAAACTCTACTCTGTCTCGAATTTGCTTGTAGTATGGATCGACAGGGCCATTTTCAAGATAAATTGTATCCACTCTATCAACTGCATGAATATCACATGCTCTTAAGAAAACTAGAATTTTCTTGTCATCAGCAGCCGGCACTTTATACTCTTCTTCTGTGAAATAAAATAGTACTTGTGTAATCGGTTGGAAAATTTCCTTTGCAGAAAATTGCGCTTTTGCATCAAACTCGATCTGTTCAAATCGAGTAATTTCTTCATATCGAATAGCATCTGTATCTGCCATAGTCCCTCTAAATGGCTTTCTTACTGGAGCTATTAATCTATAAGAATCCTTTAAAGATTCAAATGCCTCGTTTAAGGCGTCATGACTCATTTGAAGTTTCAAATGTATCTCTCCTCTCTTATGACTCAGGTGAATTACTCTTTACCCATAAAGTAGTAGCTACCACCTAGAATGACTGAACCACCAATGAAGTTACCGATTGTAACCGGGATCAGGTTAGCAAACATACCTGCTACTGATACTGTTTCAGGGTGTGGCATAAACAGACCGATTGAGAAGATCGTCATATTTGCAATACTGTGTTCAAAACCAGATGTGATAAATGCAAACAGACACCAGAAAATCATAATTAGTTTTCCAGACTCACTTTTCATTTTAATAGCACAAAGAACTGCAAGACATACAAGAATGTTACATAGAATACCTTTTGCAAGTAAAGGCATAAATGCGCCACCCATCTTGCCAGCACTTACTTTTAAAATGAATTCACCTGTTGTTCCACCAACAGCACCTGTTGCTACGAAAATTGCAGCTACAATTGCTGAACCAGCAAAGTTTCCAATGTAACTAAAGAGCCACACTGAAAATGCGTCACCCCATGTAACTTTTTTGTCTAAGGCACCAGCTGTCATAATAAGGTTGTTTCCTGTGAATAGTTCAGAACCAGCCATAATAACTAAACTTAGTGCTACACCAAACGATGCACCCATGACAATTTTAGTAAAAGGTGAACCTGCTGTTGATAAAATACCGCCAATAGTCATAATTAGAATAATACCGAGACCTACATAAAAACCTGCTAGTGCGGACGCTGTAAGATACTTACTCTTACTTTCTTTGACAAAGTTCGCTTTCGCCTTTGCAGCATTCCCTAGTGCTTCAAGTGTTGCTTTAAACATATTACATCCTCCCTTAATGCGCTATTGTGGGTATTTGCTATTACATCTTTAGCCAATTTGATAATATTCAAGCATAAACTTCTGTAAAACTTTGTTAGGAACATCACAATCTTGGATAAAAAAATATCAAATACACACATTCTATTTAAGGTTAGTATATCGGCCACAACAAAAAAAATATGTGATAAAAATCACACATTATTCGAAAAAGGCAAAGAAGTGCAATAAAAACCATACAAGCCCCTAAAATGTGATACACATCAATTTTAGGGGTTTGTATGGTTTTTGTTATCCAGCGTGCCAAGCGACAAGATCGATGGAACAAGAGTTGATCGGTCACGTTATAGTTTATCTAGTTAGTTTAAAAATCTGTTTCAAGTTATATTATTGGTTTAATGGTTTAAACTATTCACCACGATAGTACTCCAAAATTTCCTTTTCTTTAACCATGAGTTGTTTGTTGTCCCACTTTACAAAGCCTTGGTCGATAAGTGCATTTAAAGCTCTTGATATGGTTTCTCTTGAACTGCCCATTAAATACGATAAGTTGGTTACTGACATTTTCAAATCTATACGCAACCATTCACCTTCAACTAAGCCGTAGTCTTTAGACAACTTCCAGAGTTTCGCAGCAAGTTTTTTATCTACTTTAATCGGAACTGTATTTTTTAGCTGCCTATACAGCCGTCTTTGTTTTTTCCCCATTGAACACATAATGTTATAAGTTAAATCAAAGTCATCTTTCATGATCTCAAGAAACTTTAACTTAGGAATCTTAATGAGTTCTACTTTTTCAAAAGCTTCACATACAACAGACACAGGTAAGTTATCAAAAGCCACTTCGTTGATCAAAGCCCCTTCATTGAGTATAAAAAATATGCGTTTTTGACCCGTTCCACTATATCGAAGCATGGCAGTTTTACCACTTACGAGTGCGTAAACGGCATCTACTTGGTCTTTTTCCCAAAACAAAGTTTCACCTTTTTTTAATTTCTCAGTTGATGCAATGGAAGCAATCCTCTTCAATGTATCGTCTGATAAATCTGTGAACGCTTCTATTTTTCGAATGTCTATTATCGAAATCACGTGTACACCCCTCAATTGTTAGTCATGTTACTATTTATACGCTACATTCCCCTATGGTGTCAACTGGGTAATATTTCATATCAAACATCCCACTTTTACTTAAGTTGGGTTTGTTTATTTTATACTCTTATTAGTAAGGATACTTCTAACATCTTCTATAAAAAATTGTCTAACCTAACATCGAGGTCTTCAGGGAACCAGTGTGCCATGCCTTCAACAACTTGATACTCTACACGTACGCCCGCTTCAAGAAGATTCTCATACAGAGAGTTATGATAGACATGTTCATAGTCGTTTGACCCTGATATCAATAAAACTTCAACACCTTGTTCACTTAAGTTCTTTAAAATTTCAAGTTTGTACTCTTCTTTACCAGGACACAATAAAACGAGTTTTTTCACTTGAATAGATCCATGTACAACTAAATCAAGGGCTAAGTATCCACCTTGGGAAAAACCGCCTAACACATCTATTTTCACATCACCAAATGCATCACACAGATAATGTCTAACATCCTTTTCTGCTTGTTTTCGATCACTCCAAACATATTGAATACAGCCGACTTGTTGACTGGATTGTAAATAGTGTATACGTCCTCTTTTTTCAAACGCATCAGAGTTAAAGTAACGTCTAAATAAATGTAAATCTTCTCCCCAACCATGAAGTGCCAACATGTTCACAGCACCTTCGTGCCCAACTTCAAGTGCCGTAGTGCTAACAGAACTACGTTTTTTCTCCCACTTATCTAAGAAACTTTTATAAATATCGTCATCAGGGAACATTTCTTTTGGGTACCAAAATCCACTGCCATCAGCAACTTTCATCATGTTTATAGCTTCACTTACGAGTCCTAAATCAATACACGCCATAATACCTTCAAAAAGGAGTTCTGACTTGTGTTTAGGATACAGACCCATATCTTCTTTTAAACTCTCAAGAACCATTTCTGGATGTTCACTTAACCAGTAACTTTGAATTTTCTTGTGAAACGCATTGTATGAATCCATACTACCCCCTTAATCATTAAATATATTTTAATGTTGATTAATTATATCTTTTCCCTTCCTATATTACAAATGATTCCCCAATATATGGTTTGAGAATCAAGAAGAAGAATTCTTAGGCTTGCTTTCATTTGTTAGGGTCGTATTATGTGAATATTCCAAACACTAATAAATATATTTACTTGTACCTGAACAATAAAAAAAGCTATAACCTAGTTTAGGTCATAGCTTTTGTAAGACAAATTGACTCGGAATAATGAAAATCAAACTTCTATATTCCAAATAATATTTACAATGCTCAATTACTCGTCGTAAAGTGGGAATGCGTCACATAATACTTTAACACGGGCCTGAAGACTTTCAATAGATGCCTTTTCTTCAAGTGTATCCGCGATGATATTTGCAATCTCCGTCATTTGCTCTGCACCCATTTCACGTGTCGTGACAGCAGCAGTACCAATACGTACACCACTTGTTACAAACGGACTTTCCGTCTCAAATGGTACCGTGTTTTTATTAACTGTAATACCAACTTCACCTAACATCGCTTCAGCTTTTTTACCTGTTAGACCTTTATTTCTTAGATCAACAAGGAACAAGTGATTGTCTGTGCCACCTGAAACTAGTTTGAAGTCACGGGCAGTCATTGCGTCACCCATAACTTTACAGTTATCAACAATCTTCGTTTGGTATGTTTTAAACTGGTCTGTAAGAGCTTCACGGAAAGAAACCGCTTTAGCAGCAATCACATGCATAAGTGGACCACCTTGAATACCAGGGAATATTGCTTTATCGATTTTCTTAGCATACTCCTGCTTACATAAAATGATACCACCACGTGGACCACGGAGTGTTTTATGCGTTGTAGATGTAACAACATCTGCATATGTACAAGGATTCTCGTGTAGATCAGCAGCTACAAGACCAGCAATATGCGCCATGTCTACCATCATATATGCACCAACTTCGTCACAGATTTCTCTGATTTTCTTAAAGTCGATTTTTCTAGGATAAGCAGAAGCACCTGAAACAATCATCTTCGGTTTAACCTCAAGAGCCAAACGACGCATCTCATCATAGTCAATTGTTTCAGTTTCTTTGCTAACACCGTAAGGTACAAAGTTATAATTCACACCTGACATGTTTACAGGAGAACCATGTGTTAGGTGACCACCATGACTTAAATCCATGCCCATAACAGTATCTCCGTAGTTTAGCAGAGCGAAGTATACAGCTATATTAGCGTTTGCACCTGAGTGCGGTTGTACATTGGCATGGTCTGCTCCAAACAATTTCTTTAGTCTATCAATCGCTAGATTTTCAACTACATCAACAAACTCGCAACCACCATAATAACGTTTGGCAGGATAACCTTCCGCGTATTTATTTGTTAGTACACTACCCATTGCATCCATAACAGCTTGAGAAACAGAGTTTTCAGAAGCAATTAACTCAATGCCGTTCTTTTGTCTAATGGCTTCATTTTCAATTGCCTCAAATACTTCAGGATCACACTTATTTAATTCTTTACAAATCATTTGTTGTCCTCCCTTTCACATATTTGACGTTTGTTAGTTAAAGCTTATCAAAGAAAGTTGTTATGTGAAAACTAACTTGTAGCTCTTTATTTTCAACAATCGTCGTAACTCCTTTATCCTTACCCTATATTGGGGTAGATATGCCATTTTTCTTTCGAATCGCAGTCGTCAGGTGTTGAGTTGTTTTCACTGCGCATGTGAAAACACGTTGCATAAATATCCTGATTCGTACGGCGTTTTACTAAAAAACATGGATAGTTAGATATTATGAAATGGGCCAACTAAAATAGCGGGCCCATTTATAATTATTCACTCTTATATTGTACTGTCACTTGCATTGATCTGCAACTCTGTTCGATCAACTTTAGTAATTCTTGACAAATATTTTTGACTGTCAGAGAATTTATCTTCTTTACTTTTAATAAAGAAATAGCTAAGTGCCATGAGAATTACCCCTACACCAGAGCCTACAAGCTCCTTATTTACAGGGATTACGATGCCACTACGTCCTAATAGAGCATAAATCAGAGATGTTCCAAGAACACCGAGTAAAAGTGCTCCAAGAGGAACCATATACATGATAAACGCTGCGCCTAGTACGTTTGGAGCCTCTAGGTCAATTTCTACAAACTCACCTACATGGGCACCGACATCGTTAGCACATTCTATTTTAATTTGCTTGCTGTCATCTCCTAGGGTGCATGCGCCACATTCTCCACAAGCTGTATGTCTGAGGAGTTGTACTAATGCGCGGTCGCCTTTGATTTCAGTGACAACACCATTTCTATTCATCTTCAGTCGCCACCAATTCAATACCAAGCTCAACAAGCTGGTTAGCGTCTGCAGTAGAAGGTGCATCTGTCATAAGGCATTTTGCATCTTGTGTCTTAGGGAATGCAATAACTTCACGGATGTTTTCCGCTCCGATTAGTAACATTACAAAACGGTCAAGACCAAATGCTACACCACCGTGTGGAGGTGTGCCATATTTAAATGCTTCAAGAAGGAAACCGAACTTTTCATTTGTTTCTTCTTCAGAAAGCCCTAGTGCCTTAAACATGTTCTTTTGTAGGTCTGCATCGTGGATTCGGATTGAACCACCACCAAGCTCAACACCGTTAAGAACGATATCGTAAGCTTTAGCACGTGCGTTACCTGGATCAGATTCCACTTTATCAAGATCTTCATCCATTGGAGATGTGAATGGGTGGTGCATCGCATAGTAGCGACCATCTTCTTCGTCGTATTCGAACAGTGGGAACTCAGTTACCCAAAGTAGGTTATACTGCTTGTCATTTAACATTTCAAATTGCTTAGCTAGTTCACAACGAAGTGCACCCAGTGAATCAAACACAACGCGTGCTTTATCAGCAACAATGAAGATCATATCCCCAGTTTTTGCTTCCATTCTTTCAACGATGCCATTTAACTCATCTTCAGTCAGGAATTTAGCAATTGGAGACTCAATACCTTCTTCAGTCAGCTTAATCCAAGCCAGACCTTTAGCACCATAAGTCTTTACAAACTTTTCAAGGTTCTTAATCTTCTTTTTAGAAACATCACCAGCACGGCCATCTGCATTAATTGCTTTAACCATACCACCGTCTTTAATTGTTCCACTAAATACCTGGAACTCAGCATTTTCTAATACGTCATTAAGAGACTTAAGTTCAAAACCAAAACGTGTGTCTGGCTTGTCTGAACCAAAACGCTCCATAGCTTCTTTGTAAGGCATACGCTGAATCGGAAGCTGAACGTCATGATCAAGGGCATCCTTAAATACACGTTGGATCAGTCTTTCATTCATTGCTAACACATCTTCTTCCTCTACGAAAGACATTTCGATGTCAACTTGAGTAAACTCAGGCTGGCGGTCAGCACGTAAATCTTCGTCACGGAAACACTTGACAATTTGGAAGTATTTGTCAAAACCCGAAACCATAAACAGCTGCTTAAATAGCTGTGGAGATTGAGGAAGAGCAAAGAACTTACCTTGTTGAACACGAGAAGGAACTAGGTAGTCACGTGCACCCTCCGGTGTTGGTTTAGTTAGTACTGGAGTTTCTAAATCAATGAATCCCTCTTCATCAAGGAAATCACGGATAATCTTAGAAACTTGATAACGGAAACGTAGACGCTTTTGCATCTTTGGCTTACGTAGATCTAAATAACGGTGCTTAAGACGTAGTTGCTCATTTGCCTTGTCTTCATCGTTAATGTGGATTGGTGGAACTTCTGATTCAGATAGAACCTTAAGTTCTTTAGCAAATACTTCTACCATGCCTGTTGGAATATCTTTATTAACACTTTCACGTTTACGAACTTCACCCGTCACTGCTAGAATGAACTCACCGCGTGTCTTCTCTGCTTTTTCAAATGCTTCTTTAGAAAGATCTGGGTCAAACATGATCTGTGCAATACCTTCACGGTCACGTAGATCAACAAATACAAGTGCCCCTAGATTTCTTTTCTTT